>Ga0268257_1000130_pt1 | contig 136721 bp, 127 predicted proteins | sample AgamicAtPrz_FD_200249 | JGI IMG/M metagenome (GOLD analysis project Ga0268257, IMG submission 200249) | Agave microbial communities from Guanajuato, Mexico - At.P.rz (v2) (version 3) | ecosystem: Host-associated > Plants > Phyllosphere > Phylloplane/Leaf | place: Guanajuato, Mexico | collected... | reverse complement strand
CAGCTTCTGCCCGGCAGCCGAGTATGTCAGGGACTGCACGATAACCTGCTCCCTGCCGCCCTTCAGAGTCAGCCAGCTGCCCGACAGCAGGCCCGCCACGTCGTACGCCACGCGTTGTTGGTTGCCTTTTGCATCGGTGGTGGTCAGTACCGCCCCGGTGGCGTCGGCGGTCGTCAGGGTGGTGAACGTATCAGTAGCCAGCAGGTTGTTCCAGGCAGACACATCCTCGCCCTGCCAGTCGGCTAAGACGTCAGGGTTGTCTGCATTTTTCAGCAGACGGCGAGTGACAGAAAGCGGCACGCCGGTCAGCGCGACACCACCGACCTGCACCAGCCCTGATGTGTCACAGTGGCTGATGCACTGCCCTGCGAGGTTCAGTGCTTTTTCTGCATCTGTATTTCTCGCATACACGAATCGCTCGCTGATGCGAACGACACCACCGGTCATCTGCTCCGTGACACTCACCGGGCGACCGGGCTGTTTGGCGTTCTCGTATTGCCAGGTGCGGGTCACCGCCTGGCTTCTGTCCTCCATACCGTCGTCGGTAGTGCTGATATTGCTGACCACAATGACCGGCCGCCCTGCGGCGTCGTTCAGGCTGACGGTGGTTCCGGCATCAACGCTGACGGTGCGCAGGACGCTGCCGGCCAGGTTCGTCAGGTAGCTGAAATTTGCCACCGCCGTTTCATGCAGACGCGGGTCAACGCTTTGCGTCAGAAAACCGCGGACGTCGTACTGATGGCGGGTGATGCGCTCAGTGGTAACGTCCGGCGAGTTGGGGTGGCGGTGGAACACGATGTCGCGCACGGTCAGGCCACGGTTGTCGGAGACAATGGCCGAAGGGGTGTTGCTGAACAGTGATGTGCTCATAGTATTGTTCTCCTGATATGTTAACTCGACAGAACCCATCGATTGGATAGCAGTGCGCAGTTGTTCCATTGCCTGTTTTTCTATCTGACGAACACGTTCCGCAGACACGTTGTAACGCTCTGCCAGCTGCTGCAGTGTGCTTTTGTTGTCTCCATCAAGCCAGCGGGTTCGGATAATATTCTGACTACGCTCATCAAGCTCTGACATAACATCTCTGAGTTTGTTAATCACGTGAAAGCACCAGTTGTCATCTTCAATGCCGTCGGCAAAGTTGGAGGATTTATCCTGCAGGAACAATGGGGGTATTGGTATGCTGTCGAGGTCGCTATCGTTACCCATGTTAAAGGGCATATCTTGCGTCGCCATCCTGAATTCCATTTCTCGCACGTCTTTACTGTAAACCCCCAGTTCTCTGGCAACCATTTCCACTTCGTCCTGATTAAACCACCCCAGACGCTGTTTGATTTTACGCAGATTAAAAAAACAGCTTACGCTGTGCTTTTGTGGTGACCACTTTCACGATTCGCCAGTTACACAGAACGTATTCGTGAATTTCAGCCTTGATCCAGCGTACGGCAAAGGTCACCAGACGCACGCCAACATCCGGATTAAAACGTCGAACGGCTTTCATCAAGCCGATATATCCCTCCTGAATAAGGTCAGCCTGTGGCAGGCCATAGCTTGAATAGTTACGGGCGATATGTACAACAAAACGCAGATGAAACAAAATTAGCTTTTTTGCTGCTTTCAGATCACCCTGATAATATAGCCTTTCTGCGAGGAAATTTTCTTCCTCTGCGGTTAACATGGGCAAAGGATTTGTAAGATACAGACAAGAACCTGCATTGCCAACCATAACTAAATCTGGATTTTTTATATTTTTTGGCATGCTTACATTCTCTTTAAAAGTAAATTATATTTTTTAGTGTTTTCATAGCGCACACTCTTTTACATGTAAAAAATTTTCCGACACCCAAAATAATTAACAAGCAACGCCGATCATTATAAATAGCATTTACAGGGGTTTGATTGCGTATTTAATGAAGAGGGGGTAGCATATTATATTACAAACCTTACCCGGCACATGAAGGTAAGTAATCGTATAGCAATATGGTTTATAACAATTACAACACTGTTATTTTAAATAAAGTTTTATGCAGTACCATTTACAATGGTAATAGGTGGTTTTTATATTACAAACAATTACAATGAAGCATATCAATAGCTCCGCCAGAAAGTCATGACTATAACTTTCATTTAATAATGAGGGCCAAAGTAAAGTTTTACTCCACATACGACCATCTGACAAGACTTTGTATGAGTTGTGCCGCAGTTCAACCATACGGCGCGGGGTTTACGCTTACGTTATTAATCCTCTGGCGAAAAAATAACAGGGGCGCAAGCCCCTGTCACAGACAACTATCAGTTCAGCGGCGGTGGTGACGCTTCCGCCGCGGTGTCATTCTCATCCTCATTCACCGTAAACCACGGGTAATACTGTGAGCGTCTGAAGTAGCCTTTCGCCGTTCTGGTGCAGGTGTTTCTGCCCTCAGCATCATAAAAGAGCGTATCAGTATGCAAATCCTGCCGGGCACTATCATCGCTGACATATCGCCAGTCATTCAGGAAGAAAGGCTGGTAAGTGCGTACCGGCAACCCCTTGTTGTTGTATTCCGTTCGTCCGCTGACTGCCCAGCGTATGCTGACAGTTTTACCGTCACTTTTTGTCAGGCCATTCTGCGTCCACAGCCACTCAGGAATACCATCCTCATGGCGCACTGATGTCTGCAAAACGCGCCCCATACCATCGCTAAAATGGAGGGTTTGTCGCAATTTCTGAGGCTCACTATCTGTATCGTAGCGGTCAGTGGCCACATCCAACTGATGTGGCGGAAGCCGTGAATGTTGCGCGTCAAGCCAGGTTTTCAGGGCCTTAACCTCTGCATTCGTATCTGCCGGGTGTCTGCGCAAATAACGTTGCCATGCCAGGGTGCGTAACAGTTCTCCCTGCCCCAGTGCACCGCAGACCATCAGGCTGCTTTTTAAGTCTGCTGCTAACGTTCCTGCCGGGGCGGTGGAAACATCCTGCATCCAGCTGTCAGCCGCAATAATGCTGAAGCTGGCCAGTGGCACTTTCGCGGTAATCGCCAGGGCATCCGTCACGCTGATACTGAGTGGAAACAGACTACTGCTCCAGGCGCTGTAACCCACAGGTTTGCCTTCTTCCGTTCCGTTAAAGCGGCTGGCAACCGGGCGACCAAAATCATCAGGTATAACCTGATGCTGGTTGTCATTGATGTCCGTCATCTGTACTGCAAGCATAAAGCGATAATCCATCTTAATGGATGTGGTCAGGCCAGCTGCATCAGTCTGGCTAACGGGAGAACAGAAGTGGGTATCCCAGCCGATGAGTGTCTTTCCGGTCAGCTGGGAGGTGCGTTGTGCCTCCGGTCGCCAGAACTGCGCAGCGCCGCCATAATCTGTATAACCCACCCGGGCTCCCCAGATGACCCACGGTGTCTTGCTGTCCTGCGTAGTTGTATCTACCGTTTTCACGTACCCCCACTGGGTGAGCATCGCGTCTGGGTCTGTAACGGCATAAGCAGATATCAGACCGAAGACCGATTTATCCAGTACGGCTGATTCAGTAAAGGCAACCAGTGCCAGCCTCCCCGGCCCATCAGTCAGTGGAGTGTCTCCCAGCGATGCGGTATACCGAACCTGCTGCAGGCCTGCAAGAATCCACGGCCCTTGTTCAAACCAGGTATCAATATCCCCTTTCGCCTCAAGCGTTGACATGACACCGCCGTCTGCCGTCAGGTTTTCCAGACTGAATCCCCCGACCGGGCACTGTGTGGCCAGCAGACTACAGACATCGGTACGTTGTTTATCCGCCAGCCCCACTCGCCAGACGTCATTTTTGTGGAACGAAAATACCCGTGAGCGAACGCGGGTAAGATAAATGATCTGCTGCTGGTCGTCATGGGAGTCAGCCACAATACTGTCCGGCATCAGCGAGTCCGGATAGTGTGCTACAGTAACCCCTTTTCGCCGTGGATAACAGATGGTCAGTGTGTCGACAGGAATACCTTCCGCATCAGACACCAGATTCACGGTCTGACTAATCCGTGGATCAGCCGCAATTCGCTCATACTGATAACTGCGTGATTCAAGTTGTAATGGCATGACCACAGGGACAATGACAGAAGGGTCACTAAGGCGACGAACCTGCCAGCGGGACTCGCTGACACTGAACGGGGTCGCTTCGTGAGGACTACCGTCCAGACCATAAACTTCACTGCGTAACAGACACCCCTTCAGTGCCCGTTCAAGCCACCACCGCGCCTCCGCTGCTGGTAAAGGGATATCCTGGTTATTCTGCCAGACAGTCATGCGCGGAGCTTCTGATGTAAACATCGCTGCATCATCCCGCCAGAACTGTGACGACAGCGTACTGTCCACTGCCTCCACGCCCGTGGCATACCAGGTACGGATGAGTAACGGCGGTGTGTCTGTTTCAACAGAAACACTCAGCGTCGTGTCCTGTTGCTCTACACAGGCAAACCCCCGCATTTCACGCTCACGGGCATCCCATACGCCCTGATAATAGCGGGCTTCACTGCTCAGCTTGCTGCCGGTAATTTCATCTTCCGTGGTCTGTTGCCACAATGTATGCACCGGGAAGGGGAGTCGGCATACTGCATCAATATTTTTTTGTTTCTCATCAAGCCAGAACTGAGCAGAACTCCGATAGGTAAACGTGTGGTGAGTGCCCATATTGTTGTTCATGGCGCTCAGTAACCAGGGTTTGGCCGTATTCAGGTGGCAGCACCAGTGTTGTATCTGTGGATAAGGCACCGTCAGCAACACACTCGCCACCCCCTGCCCCTGTAAATCAGCCACCTGAATTTGACAGCTGTCATCAAACCGCACACCATCTGGTAACATCACCGGGGAGGCCACAACGAACCGATTACCGCTCTGGTTCAGGAACACCAAAATGCGATCTGATAAGACATACAGAATGTCCGTGCTGCCAGAACCATCCGTATCGGCCAGATACAGGCGGGATGGATTAAACTGCTCAGGCGGCACACTGAAACCCGGGATGATAAAGGCCTCGCCAAACTGTCCGTTTCCCAGCGACGGCCAAACGGTGACACTGTCTGACTGAATTTTCGCGAGGTGTTGTTGGCCTGAACCGAGCAAATCACTGAACACCACTGCCGAGCGGGCGTCATGACCCGCTGTGGGCAGGGATGATGTGCCGGTATAAATCACATCCAGGGCATCTTCCCAACAGGTATCATTTGCGCCCCATAACCGAACACTTTCCGGCCCAATCATTACCAAATCCGGATTACCTTTGCCGGTTAAATCCTGCAGTTGCGCTGAGGGATGGAAAAATTCGGTGGGCAGAGCGGCAAGGGTAATAAACGATGACCAGCGCTTCTCTTCATCCAGCGTGAAATAGCCCTGTATTCCAGGCTGAGCCACTACCCAGTCTGGCCGGCCGTCGCGGGTAATGTCCATCAACATATTATGTTCAGCGGAAACTGGCGCTGTTGGGAGCGTTTTCGGGACGGACCAAGTGATACCCCCGCCCTCTTTACGCAACGGCTCACAGTACCACCAAGACTGATTATCCTGATACAAAATACCTGGTACCCCCTCGCCGTATAAATCAACCAGCTGCCACGACTGCAGATGATTCAGATTCGTCATATCGGTGACCAGTGACCATGTGATACCTGTAACGACAGGCTCCTGCCAGTCAAACTCCAACGGGGGCAGAGATGCTTGCGTATCTGAACCGGGGGCATGTCGGGTGACGGAAACCAGGGTGGTCACGACCGCACTCTCATCATACGACAGACTCATCTGCCCACACAGCGTCATCTCCGGAGCATTTTCCGCCTGGCCAGCCAGCGCTTTAAGACGATGAAACATCAGCACTTGGCGGCACAGGCGGCGGGTTCGCAGATCAAAACCATAACGGTAGTCTGAAAAACAATCTTCGCGTATCGCCCACCGACCTGCCGGTGCAAAGGATACCGCGTCCCCGTTGCCATATTCACCGTAGTCAAACGTCAGGCAAAACAACCAATCTGCCATTGTTGGTGTTTGGGTGAGCACAAAGGGGATATCGGAAGCGGTGATATTGCCGTAAAAAACTTGGCTCAGGTAGCGCTGTGCCGCCTGTGGGTGACGAGCAGCTTCCTGAGTATCACAGCCCTCGCTGTCTTCAGCCTTATATTGCCAGTATTGATGCTCCCCGAGAACATTGACGGATTCTTCCAGCAACCAGACCGCCGTGCCCCCCGTAACCTGCGGGTGGGTAATGCGTGCCTGTGCAGTTTTCCCCAAGCAGTGCAGCCCACCATCAGGAATATATACCACCCAAAAACTTTCCGCCGGTGTCTTTACCGGCACCCAATGCTCAATGCGGAACTGGGTATGCTCAATCCGGGGACGATATCGGGTAACAGTACAATCAGGCAATGCCTGCCCGCGCAAGTCGGTACGCGTCACTGGCACAGGGTCCGGCAGTAACACTTCACCATCCGGACCAATAAATTCATCGCCGTTCTGCCAGCTAGGAACTCCACGAGAGGTGCGCCGTGCAATGGACATCACCGGGCAACTCCAGCCCATGCCAAACGGCCCGTTACCTGAGCCACTGTTGTAATTCAGTGACAATGCCGGCGCGTAGCCCCGTCCTGCTGATACTGGCAACGGCAGGGACAGCGACATCATGCCATCCGGACCGATACCACTCAGCGTTTCCCCCATGCCAGCGACAGTGCCATTGCCTTTCGGCAAGCTTAACGGGGCCACCGCCACGGTGGCATTATTTTGTTTTTCCATAATAAAACTCCCGACAGGCTCCCCTTAGGGGAGCCTGTGTTCAGAGACAAAGAAAAAATTAATCTTGAATGGTATAGCGGATATGCAAGATGATATCGTTCAATGAACTAAGGAACTTCGTCTGTGAATCCTTCTCGCTAGGGAACTGCAATAATAAGCAACCAGTATTTTCAATATCATCCGCCCCCCTTAACATCACACCTTCAAAAGGCAGATATCGTTGGTCATTAAAATCAAGCTGGAACTGACCACTGTCATTGATGCCATGTGACACGGCAATAGAACCACATCCCGGAGGCAAAGAAAAAGTGTCGTCTTTATAACTCAGCACAGCCTGAATATTCTGATAAGGGCCAACAAGAGCTGGTAGAGATACATTGATGTTTTTAATTTTTCGCTTAGAACCCAGGCCAAGTGAAGGTGGATAATCTGCGGGGATATCTAGTGCGCACAGATTAATTTCGCATTCCAAAATATTGTCATTTAATGTTAACTGGTGATTGAGATTATCCTTGCTCCATTTAAAATTGGTGACGGAGGGGGACTTTTTCATTAACTCTTGTATTGCACTTGGGAGCCCGGCAATTGTGCTATTATCTGCCTTACCCTTCAATAAATCAGCAACAGACACTGTACGCACCACTTCAAGAGCACGCCTAGAACCACTAAGCCACGCTTGTTCCATCTGCGCCAAGTCAAGCAACAGGGACTCACCACACAATAGTCCAGATACAGCGTTCTGCCAGGCCCCCGGACGAATGAATTTTTGAGTAAGCATTCCCGTTTCAAAAATAAATGCCTGCTCCGCCCGAAGAGATGAATTAACCACAATATCGTAAAACTGCCAGAAAATCATAGAAATACGGCTCTTCATCCATCCATAAAGCTGCTGGTTGGCAAATTTACTTTTCAGGAACTGAAGCTGATCACTCAACTGAGATTGCTGTGTAAACAGATAGGTTCTCTGCTTACTGGCTGCTTCACGTCGGGCCTGTAAAGCAGCTCGCTGCTTATCCAGTTCCACAAGCTGATTGCTGGCACTGCCTATCTCCAATTTCCACTCATCCCGGCGTCGACGATAGTTGTCGAGCTGTGTCAAAGAACTGGCAATATTGGTGAGGGAGAATGCCGTATTTGATAATAGAGTACCAACACCATGTAAAGCACTCCCCCAACGGTTGCCACCATCAGCTAATCCGTACACATTAGGAAGTGCCGTATCCAGAGCGCCTGCCGCAACACTCGCAACACCGCCACTAACCAGCAACGCCGCAGCATTAGCGTTCAGTCCCAGAGCGCTCTGCTCGTTCAGGCTAATATTTTCATCATAAAGATTTTGATAGTAAGTCACACGCTGCGTTATGCCATCATAGCGAATCTGTAATGCAGCCAAATCCGCATCCAGTGCAGCCAGTGCGTTGTTCTGAATATCACAGGAAATGCTCATAAGCTGACGGCCCTGAGTTTGAAGCAAAATACTCATCGCCTCAGCATCCTGCCGTTCCGCAATCCCCTGTAAAGAACTGCCAAATTGTACCAGTTGTCCGGCAAGACCGCGCGCTAGCTCGAGAGCAGGCTTAAATCGTAGTAGTCCGACACTATCATTGTGGTTCAGGAGCGACAAATTACTATCTGCACTTTGTGCAGCAGATAAGAGGCCAGCCGGATTACCTGATGGGGCGAACAGTGGAAGATTCAGAGCCTGGCCATCCAGTGTAAGATTGTGGCGAAGATTATACAGTCTCTGTGTAAGAAGCTGCCAGTAGCCGTAAAGCTTTTTATTTTCCTGAGCTTTAAAATCATCTGCTTTGAGATCCTTCAACATCCCAAGACCATTGGAGGTAATTTCCAGATTTTTATCCCTATCACCAAGGATACTAAGCGCCCGCATATACCACATCTGAGCTTCCACCAAAGTATCCCGCTCGAGCTGACGATAAGCAGTATCACCCCGGGCAATCAACAAATCCAAAAGCCGCATAGCGGTAGCCAGCCGATAATGACGAGGGTGGGTTACAGCGACAGCATCCGGGTCGGTATTATTTGGATAAACTTTCCATGTCGTGTCAGGGAGCGAAAGTGGGAGCGTTTTCCAATAATTAGCATCTTGCTTATATGGAGTAAATATATAAGAAATCCAGCGATTCGCCAGATCATACTCCTGCATATCCTGCAACCGGATACTGATTAACAAAGGGACATGATAGAATAACTCCCAGTAATAAACCCCTAGCGCTCCATTAAAATCCAATAGTTTATCAATATCTGGTTGTTTTCTCAGATTATTCATCGAAAATACAGCATCAACCCCCTGAGAAATTAAGTTAAGCAACTTCGTGGGATACTCGCTTGAGAGTGCGATACTTTTACTCCCCCAACTAAGAGACCAACGTTCTGGTTCATCTTTTGTATTGGTTATATTAATAGAGCTTGGCGTGTCTGTTTGATGAAGAGTAATTCCTGTCAACATAATTTCTTCCTGACGACCCATAAGTGAATCCAGGAATTGGAATGCAGGTATAGAATCAAGAGTGAATTTGGCGCTGTTATCATTCTCCATTTCGCCCGATAAATTAATATAAGAATCACTTGAACTATTGTGTAGTGTGATAGATAAAAAGGTTTTATCGTCAACAGAGGAATAATAGCTACCACTTACAAAAGTAAGGTCTGGAATACTAAAAGGCCCTACGTTCTTTATTCCATTAACTGATGTAATCTTTCCTATTTTCATCGCAACTTGAGTTGCGGGGAGTAGTACTGGAATCTTATTTTCCGATGAAACCTGACCAGATGAATTATATTTTATTTCACTTAATTTAGTTCCGGCAGAACTATCAAGAATATACCACTCATTGCCGAAAAAGAGCACCATATCTTTAGTATGGGGATCAATAGTCAACTGCATGTCTTGGGCATTATCTCCTTGCAGAACGGATTCCACTGGCGTTGTCCAGCTACCATCGTGTCGCTGATAAGTCAGTTTAATAATATAATCCGTTTTTGTCACAGGCTTAGTAGACTGATCTGCATCAGGAACTTGTGATTTTCTGGACTCCACCCACGCGACATTGAGACGATTATGGTATAGGACAGGTCTAGCAAGCAGGGACGCACTACCTTTCAGCGGCATAAGCGGAACATCGATTTTTTTCCAGGTTGTCCACGCCCGAATTGGTGCAGTATTGTTGGATAAACATGCATGATCGACACTCCGCCAGTACCATTCTGTCGGGGATTCCTTCGAATATCCGATAAACCAAGTCTTACCGATATCTTCAGAGGAATTATCATGAAACGCGTTAATAGTAACAATTTCCGTCATCTTTTCAAAATCAGTGAGATAGCTCGCAAATGCTTCTTCTGCAGAATCCTGATTAATTGACCCACTATTCAAGAGCTGCAACAGATTTTCAAATGATTCAGACTGTGTTAAACGAAGTGATGGGTCTAAGTAGTTTTCCGGCTCATTCAACAATTCCGCAAGAGAAGCCCACTGACTGTAGCGTTTGTTATAGGCATCCCAGTTTGCCAGGAAGTTAGCACATTCAGACCCAATCTCAGGTGAAACTATATTAACTTCTTCACCAGTCAAACAACGTTCGATGTATAGCTGGAGACAGGAAATTGCCCAAGATACTTTACTGGCTTGCGCCTGTGCGCTGGTATTAATATCAGTCAACAAATAGCTGGAAATATCATCAATAGTCGAGTAATTAGGGTCTTTTTTGCTAATAAGTAGCATGCTTAAAGCATTTCTGAGCCCCTCATTCAGATTTTGCTGCAGAATGTTAAGACGGTCGACGGGCATTTCTGCCATCATAGCATTGGCAATCTTCACCCAGTCATCATAGCTAGCATCGTTTGCAATATCTGAGAGAGCATCCAGATTACTCAGTGAAACCCCAGTACGGTGACTGAAAAGATATTTTTCGTAAATGTCGGCAGCTTGATTAAAGTCGAGACTGCTTTCCCGTTTAATATTTGTTAGGGATTCTGCATTTATACTCAGATATTGCGAAATATTTAACACTGTGAGAGTAGCATCCGAAAACTGCTTCAAAAAATCTGGAGCATTGTTTCCACAATTGTCCGTAAAGGTTTTCAGCCTACTCAGCGCTCGCAAACGCTCCAGGGGGAAAATAACATTATCTTTCCCATTTTCTTTATCCTCAAACAGATCCTTTGTCTTCGACAGCGCGTCTACGATATTGGACGTCAATCCCAAGGCATTGATGACGAGGGATCGTTGGAACAAACTGGTCAGATAAATGGCTTGCTCTTTTTTATTAGTCAAGTCGAAAGATTGTGTTACTAATGTATTTTGCTTTTCAACTTTAACCACTCCCATATAATCCACATTACTATGATCAGCAACATTGTCTGGTCTAAGGTTTTTTGCAAAAGTAGACATGTCTTGATCAGATACAAACAGGACTCCTTCCATCAAGGCTGGAACCGTATCATGTTTAGAGGCATAACCAACGGTCAAACTAATTTTTTCTACTGGATATAAATCGCCAAGATCAATCTGCAACCAAGTTGCGTCAGTCCAATCTTGCGTAGCAAGTGCAAAATAACTGGAAATGTCGCCATCAACTATATTGTTTATATCCTTCAAGTTAAAAATACTATTTGTACTTGCAGTTAAAGTTTCAGCAAGTATATTCTCTCCATTAGAAATCACTTTCATTTCATTAATTTGTGGATAAAACCCTGCTGGGGTTTTATATAGAATATATTGAATTTTTTTGCTATCTGAAATGGATGATATAAACCCATCACTCTTGGCATTATCTGCCAGAATATCTGTATCCATCCAGTCCATCATCGCCAGAGCCAGACTTGGAGAAGCCAGCCCGAACACTGGAGTGATTGCTTCAGCTACCATGGTTTTCTTCAGGCCGTTTAGAGATTTAGCCTCGCGCGTCAGTTCCTCTAATAAATTTTCCATTGCAGGAGTGAGGTAGGTTGGCAGGCTTCCGGTCAGCAGTAGTAAGCCCGACACTGTCAATTTATTATCTTCAAGCCAGTCAAGAACGTCTTTAAATATTTTATAGCGCAAATACTCATCACTATCAGGTGCAATTGCCTTAAGAATAACCAATTCCGAAATTGTACAACCTAATGTGCGAGCCATTAGGACCCAACTATACAGTTTTGAAACATCATCCAACTTCATATCTTTTGATAATGTTTTTTTTGAGAGTGAGGTCAGTAAATTAAGCTCTGTGCCATTAATTCTGAAAGCCTTCATTAAACCATTTTTGAAATCATCATCACTTGCAAAAATAGGAAGCTTATCATCATTAACATTAAAAAGCCGGTTAATCTGACTAGGAATTTCATCTCCTGTTGATTCATTTGTTTCTGATTTATCAGAAATACTATCACCGCACATTACTTTTGCTTGTTCTTTTTTTACACCGTAAAGTTCAGTTAATTGCCAGATGCGAGCTTGCTTGCTATCAGTATCTACATTAGGTAAATACCCGATGCCAGAGTAAATTTTATTTTCCACATCTGGGTCAACATTGGGAAAATAATGCTCGGATAGCCCTTTGAGTACGTACCTTATAGAATTAAGTGCGCCATTATAATAACCAGACTCTTTCGTACTGGTTAAATTCTGCATAAATTTATTTCTCGATCCAACAACATCTACATCACCACCACCCAGACAGAGTGATATTAATGAGTCATTAACCAAAGACAATAAACTTACCTTCGCGTCCATATTTTCTTGATTCAAGGCGATTTTTTCCAAAATTGGAAGTCGTTTTTTTATATTATAAATGCTATCTGCAGGATGCAATGTTACAGCATGGTCCCATAAAGTTTTAAGATAACATCCTGGAGAATAAATTGAATTAACAGAGCCTTCTCTTACAACAACGTTGTTACCTAAATCATTTTGAATGACATATTTGCTCATTATTTATTTTCCTCGTAAAAATGAATGGTCCAAATTATTTGGTGGAGCGTTGTTTTTTGAATTTAATCAACTAGGCAGAAACTTAAGTTATTAGTTTTAACAGTTATTAAAATAATCCTCCTAACGTTTAGTAAATAATCTTTAGTTGTTGGATAAATAGATAGTTACGGTCCTGTCGCATTAAGATATCGGCGGGTAATATGCTGTTTTTGTTATGATATTACCTGGCCATGTCGTTGATCCGAAAAGTGGATTGGCCCCTATATTTCCATACACTTTTTATCACTTAACCCATTACTGGTTCGCAGCCGCAGATATTCCCGTGGTGAACGATATTCCAGCGCACTGTGCGGATGCCATTCGTTGTAATGTTCTAAGGCCGCCGCAAGATTCTTTATCGCTGTTAACCCGTCAGGTTTCGGCATGATGCGATGTAGTTGCACTTCATCGTTTTCACGAAGCTCTCTGCCATCCCGTTGCTCTCCGGACTGCGTACCGCCGTACCTTTAGGCTCCAGTCCTGCCATTCTGGCGAACTGACGTGTCTGATGAGAACGGTAAGCTGGACCGTTGTCTGTCAGCCACTCAACGGGGGATGACGGCAGGTTGCTGCCGAAGCGTCGTTCCACCGCACCCAGCATGACGTCCTGCACGGTCTCGCTGTCATATCCACCGCTACTGGCCGCCCAGTGCAGTGCTTCACGATCGCAGCAGTCCAGAGCGAACGTTACACGCAGTTTTTCCCAATTATCACAGTTGAACTCGAAGCCGTCAGAGCAGCACCGCTGGTTACTTTCCCCAACCGCCACTTTCCCTGTATGTGCCCGTTTAAAGGGAGGTATTGCAGGTTTTAAAAAGCATCAGATGTGCGTCACGCAGATGGACAGCCAGATTTTGTCCCTCTACGCCAAAGGCATGACCACCCGCGAAATCGTCGCAGATGTATGACCCCGATGTGTCGCCCACGCTGATATCTAAGGTCACTGACGCCGTAAAAGAGCAGGCCACCGAGTGGCAAAACCGGCAACTGGATGCACTGTATCCCATTGTTTATATGGACTGCATTGTTGTGAAAGTCCGTCAGAATGGCAGCGTGATAAACAAAGCCGTGTTCCTGGCGCAGGGTATAAATACCGAAGACCAGAAAGAGTTGCTGGGTATGTGGCTGGCCGAAAATGAAGGCGCAAAGTTCTGGTTGAGTGTGAAACCGTGGCCTGCAGGACATCCTGATCGTCTGTGTGGACGGTCTTTAGGGCTTCCCGGATATCCGCAAGGCTATCTACACCAAGAACGCTATCGAATCGCTGAACAGCGAGATCCCGGCTGCAATTAAGAAACGCAAGGTGTTCCCGACTGACGACTCGGTGCGGAAGGTTATTTATCTGGCGATCAAGGATGCGTCGAAAAAATGGAGTATGCCAATCCAGAACTGGCGGCTGGCAAGAGTCGTTTTATTATCAAGTTCGGTGACCGCCTGAGCGATCACCTTTAACGTATGGGCAGTTACACAGAATTATTGACAGGCTCCTGCCTCTAAATAACCGACAACACCACTTTTGCTAACTTGCCGCTGTTGACGCGACACAACCAACTCAATACGCTGAGTTATGTGGAATGCTTCTTGGTTTCACAATACCAGCAGACCTTTTCGCTGGATTTAGGTGGGTGTATTCACGTTTTCCACCCGGTAACCAAGCTTCTTTGATCCTAGCCCCCACTTTATTATAAAACCCAGATAGTTCCGAAATATTGTTAATGATTGACCATTCCCCCTTATTCACCATAGCCAGAGGGAACTCCCCCGGGTTAGCAACTGCCCCAATTACACCGTCAGTCCGCTTAACAACATCGGCCTCATGGGCCGCCATGTGGGAAACAAAATTCACCTGAGCGCCATGCCTGATGACATTATGCTCAATATCTTCAAAAGGTCGGTGTGCATCTATACCGGCAACAGCATGGTTAATACTGTCGATGATGCCCTGCTCTTCTGCTGAATCGGAAAGTACCGTCCTTGGACGACCGGCACCTCTAAATGTGATCATGTCATGGGTGTCATAATCACCAGTAAATGGGAGTGATTCCCAGCCTTGCCGTGCTTTTAATGGTGCCAAACTTTCTTCAAGATTGCTCATGTTGATAGGAAAAATCTTATCTCTTACTTGTTCACCCAGTCCGTGATCACTACTCATATAAATGCCGGTAAGTCCCTTACCTTTTTCCCAGTGCCCGACATATCCTAAAATACCTGCTGCAGCAACAGCTTCGTAGACACTGTCAAACGTCTCTGGATAAAAGTTTCTCAGCGAGGATTCTTTTATCGTTTTTTCCAGAATATCGTGCCCTTTTGCAGCAGCTCCCTTTTCCAGAGCGTTAATGGTAGCAATCCCAGCGGCACGGAAGCTAACAGCAAAGTTCATTTTGACTGACGCACGCTCAATGGCTGCCATATGCGATGCCGATATAAATTCTTTGGCAATCTGATTACGTAATTGAGTTTCCGCCCTACTCGGGAGCAAGCCGTCTGGATCGTATAATGTAACTGGGTTATTCCTAGCCATCCTAAACAGATTAAGCCCATCCACCGTGCCCGCAGGGTCCGCACTCAACCATCTGCCCGCCCACGGCTGGTAGTACCGGTAACCGTAGTAATACAACCCCGTCGCGTCCCGCTCCTTGCCCGAGTAACGCACCGTTTTGTATTTCACCTCCACCTGGCTGCGGGCCGTCAGCGTCGCCGTGCCTCCGTACGGATAGTACTCCTCCATGCTGATGACGTTGCCGTCACAGTCCACTTCCAGGCAGCTGCTCTGTATCAGGTCACCGTAGCTGTAACGCACCTGGTCATTGGTGATACCCGACGGTGTCCCCGCCACCCAGTACAGTACCCTCACCTGCGCCCGGCCTGCCTCACCCACCGTGATGACCTGCAAACTTTCCGTTTCTGTTTCTCCGGATTTTGTAGTCCGCAGCTCCAGCCCCGGCAGATACAGCGTCCGCTGCGTCTGCATGCCGTTACCCGTTTTCTGCACGCTGACTTTCAGCACTCGCTCACTGCCGCCGGCATAGCGATAACTTTCCGTGTCGTTCACGCCTCCGGTTCGCACCACCGAGGTCACCTGCAGCAGCTCGTTACGCGCCGACCAGACCAGAGTCTGGCCCGGCAACAGCTGCTTTTGCAGCCCACCGGCCGTGAACAGGCTATCCACATCCGCCGGCGTTGTGCCCAGTACCGCCCGGTTGCTGCGGTCACTCACGGTGAACGTAGTGGTGTAACTGTGGGCCGCCGGGGCGCTGTGCTGGATCCTGGTCAGGTTGCCTCCAGCATCATAGCTATAAGTTCGGGTATAATTCGTGTACGCGGCGCTGTCGGCAGGCAATATCGCCTCGGCCAGCGAGAGAACGTCCCCCGATTGGGCTGCATTTGCCAACTCGCGCCCGGTGGCACGGACCAGTTGGTACAGGCTGTCGTAAGCGTACGTATTCTCCGGCACCACTTGCTGATTGCGCCAGAAGCGCGTATCTTCCGCGCCATTGCTGACTTTCAGCACATTGCCCACGAGGTCATACTCATAGCGTAGGTCCTGCAGTAGCTTCGCACCAGAGGTGTGTGTGGCCGGGCGTTCGGTTTTTATCCCGGTCAGGCGCTGCGTCTGCGGTTCGTACGTATACGTGGTCACCACGCCGTTACCGTGCTCCTCACGCAGTTTCTGCCCAGCGGCGGAGTACGTCAGGGACTTCACGATAATCTGCTCCGTACCCTCCTTCACTGTCAGCCAACTGCCCGACAGCAGGCCCGATACATCGTACGCCACACGCTGCAGGTTCCCGACAGCATCAGTCGTGGTAAGCACGGTCCCGGTGGCGTCTGAGGTGGTCAGAGTGCCAAAGGCCTCTGTCTCCAGTAGGTCATTCCAGGCCGACGCATCTGCGCCCTGCCAGTTGGTCAAGGTATCCGGATTATCCGCGTCCTTCAGCAGGCGGCGGGTAACCGAGAGCGGGACGCCGGTCAGCGCCACGCGCTCGGTCTGCATCAGGCCGGCAGTGTCATAATGGCTGACGCACTGGCCAGCGAGGTTCAAAGCCTTCTCTGCATTCGTATTACCGGCATACACATAGCGCTCGCTGATGCGGGGGGCTTCGCCGGTGACCCGTTCAGTGATGCTCAGCGGGCGACCCGGCAGCATTGCGTCCTCGTACTGCCAGGTGCGGGTCACGGCCTGGCTCTGGTCCTGTGTGCCGTTATCAGCGGTGCGGATATTACTGACCGCGATGACCGGTCGCCCGGCAATGTCGTTCAGAATGACTGTGGTCCCGTTATCCACTCCCTGCGCGCGCAGGACGCTGCCAGCCAGGTCCGTAATAGTCATGAAGTTCGTCAGCCCAGCGTCGTACTGACGCGGGTCGGAGCTTTGCATCAGAAAGCCGTGGGCGTCGTAGCCGTGGTGGGTGATGCGTACACCGGTGACGTCGGGTGAGTCGGGGTGGCGATGGTAGACGATATCGCGCACGCTCAGGCCACGGTTATCAAAAACCGTGACCGACGGGGTATTTTGGTGTAATGCCGATTTGTTACTGGACATGGGAGATCTCCTTAGGAAGGGATGGACGCCGACGCTGCCCGACGGTTGTCGGGAGCGCATTCAGCCCTGATAGCCTGCATTGGAGACGAGGCTCTAGCAGTCTGAATTCCAGGACTAAAATCTCTCCCACAAACTCGGTGCGGTTCAATCCGACCACGGATTCCGGGGCCAGTCTCACCGATTTCGATGGATGACCTAATTTGGTCGGGACAAACCGGAATCAGCGGTCGAATTAAATCGGAACCCCCAGTGGCAGGATAGTTGTCGCATGAATTTTTCACTGAGGGCCGGAACCGTAAAATTACTAACCATCGGTTTGGGTCGGAATATGCAATTGCGAGCCGTTACAAGTACTGCCCGCTGAATAACTTATCTTCGTCAATATGGTTCTCGGCATACGCTTACCCACCGTCACGGTGGCATTATTTTGTTTTTCCATAATAAAACTCCCGACTGGCTCCCGTAAGGGGAACCAGTGTTCAGAAACAAAGAAAGGATTAATCGCGAGTGGTGCAACGGATATGCAGAATAATATCGTTCAGGGATTTCAGCAGGTCCTGCTGTTTCCCGAAAGCGTTCGGGAACGACAAGCTCAGCGTCCCGCGCGAATTCCCCTTAAACGAGGCCCCCCTTCAAACGGCAGATAACGCGGGTCGTTGAAATCCAGCAGGAACTGACCGTTGTCATCCATGCCGTGCGAAACCGCAATCACCTCGCACCCGGCCGGCAGATGTAACTCAGCACCGCCTGAATATTCTGGTACGGCCCCACCAGGGCCGGCAAGAACACGCTGATGTTTTTGATGCGGCGTATATATCCCAAGTTTGGCGGGTAATCGTCAGGAATATTCAACTCCGCCAGGTTGATATCGCACGTCAGGATCCCAGCCAGGCCGGAGACGGTCGGCGTGGCTGTTAATTTGCTGTTCTTAAGCACACTGGCCAGCGAGACGGTACGCATGACCTCCAGTGTACGTTTGTCCCAGTCATACCAGACTTCCTCCATCTGGGCCTGGTCAAGCAACAGAGACTCATCACACAAAATGATGGGCACTATTTTCCGATCCAGGCTCCCGAACAGACAGTCTAAATGAGCCGCTCACGGGTAATTTGTAATATGGTTTCCGTGTATTAACCCCCCTGCGGGAATGTGTAAACGCAGAGGGGGTTCAATATCGATTATTGCGAAAGAATGGGGATATACGTGTATACCGTTGCACACGCTGTCACAAGACATTTCTCCAATATTGTGAATGAGATCCTCAGGAAAATCCGTCAGAAAGTGTTGCCATCCATGGCAGAACTGAAAATTTCCCTGTCAGTGATGAATATGCTCTTCTGCCGTTAGCCCCGGACAGTGCTGGCCGTTACTGGTTGAACACCTCGTAAAAATAGGTCTCGGTAATACTCTCCTCAGACTCGATTAAATAGATGCCTTCCAGACGCTTACGGTACAGACTGTCAGTAGCCGAAAGCTTACTCAGCTGCGCATCAGTGCTCACGGATAGTCTTCCAATACCCATCAGCGCCGGTTTCTGAGGAACCATCATAAACTTCTTTCCCCCGGGCTGGTACTGATACAGCATCGAACTGGCATTACCCGTGCTGAAAGTATCAGAAGCCTGCGCTATCTCACAGGAGCCAATACCAAACCACGTGGTCGACGGCACCCGGTAGGACAGAGTCAAACCGTTCCTTTTATCCCGTGCTGTGATGACCGGTGTAACGTCGGGAGGAAGGGCCTGAGTAAAGAACACGCGCCCTTTCTGATTGACTTCCAGCCGACTGTCAGAACAGCTCCACTCGTAGTTTTCGGGCTCATCCGGAGTGCCCAGCGTGAACTGACTGTGTTTAAAGGCCGTCACCGGCGCATCCCACGTTACATCGTAGATCCCTTCCAGGAAGCTAATTGACCGGAATGTTTCAATATTTGATACGGCAATAACCTCTGCATCTCCCTGTGAACCCGTATATGGAGAAAACTGCACGTCGCTATTATTGTTCGGATCGACACGAATGAGCTGAAGCGTTCCCCCGGCAGACTGTACCAGCAGTAACTTACCGGGAGTTGTCTTCAGGAGAGAATCCGCAAGACTTGGACCCCATTCGGCGCAGAGCGTGCTATTTTCTGCGTCAGCCACGATAAGGCGGGTGTCTGCAATCTGTTTACCCTGCATGCCTGCGGCGGCCTGGATGGTCTCTTTACTGGCCATTTCAGTCGTACTCAGCGCCACTTTTTCAAACCAGCGGTACACGGAAAACGTATATTCGATCAGATGGTCTGCTGCTGCATCTTTGGGCGTGCCGGTGACCGTCACATCATTGGTGGTAAGCGGTTTCTTATTGAAAGTGATGATACCGGTATCATCCACGGACAACCAGTTATCACTCACTGTCCAGTCATACTTCGGCCCCTCTCCCTCCGGAACAAGGCTGAACCGGGCGCCGGAGAAACCCGTTTCAGGGAAGGTATTATGCAGATCGAAACGGCTAGCGATGAAGTGCGGGTTCCCGGATACATTTGCCAGATCACGAGCCGCCCTACCCTGTGGCGACTGATGGATAGCTCCGATGAGGTAGAATATCCGCCTGGTTACCGATACGGGCAGTGACTGTCGGAAAAATCTCGATAAACGGTCTCCTGACAGCATTCGTTTTTCGCGGCTGAAATATAGCCAGTCTGGCAGGCCATTTTTAAACGTGATAATAGTATCGCCTTTCGGGATCTTGATGACAGCGCTACCATCACTCAGTATCTCGCCCTTTAGGAGATCAACGGGTACACCATCGTTATGTATGACAACCATATTTGCCCCGGTATTCTGACCATTATTGAACGTCACGGTCATTTTCAGGACGCCCATGGCATTGACACTGATCAGGTCGGTTCTGAATTTACCGGTTTTATAACTCGCAGGGACAGACCACTCTTCAGTGCCTGGTGAAGCATCGAGCCCGGCGGTTAATATAAAGTTGGTAGTCGCTGACAAGTCCAGTGTCTCGATGGTATCGAATAAATATTGACTCTCATGTACATCACGCCCCCATGCCCCGTCAAGATTAAGAATGTTGACCCCAGTGGTAAGATGTGACGGTTTAAAATATGAATAAAAAATGTCTGAATCGATTCTGTCTGCGGAGTTGGTGAGCCTGTTTTTAACAAACTCCATAAACAGCGAGCCAGAAATTCGGTTGCGCTTTTTAGCGAAAGGAAACTGTATATCTAAGTACCGTCTTTCCAGGCTCTCCAGTTTCTGTATTAGCGCCTTAGAGTCATTATTCGGTGGGCTGGCCGCTGCGTGCCATTTCGTATCGACAAAGATAGGGAGCACAAGCTTATCTTCTGTAGTGATACAGAACTCTAACCCCTCTGTTGTCTCACGGACCGTAAACTCATCCAGAGAACGGACATCATAAAAGATGAGGATATTCTGATCACCCTGCGCAGAGACTTTCGTTTTCCAACTGGTGCCGGCCTGGAATTCTTTCATGCTGTGAGGGCTGCGGATCAGAAAATTATTTTTACCTGTTCCGCCAATGAAAGTATGCGTCCCCTCAAGGGAAATAAAATCATTTTCAGCAGGGCCACCACTGACCGTATGACTTCCTCCAGGACAGATTATCGTCGCCCCGCGGTCTAGTGGCGGGAAGACACTGGTTCCTTTATTCAGAATAAAGGTTGAAATGTTCTTCAGATTAATAGTGCCATGACCAGTACTTACGGCAGTAATATTTTTGCTGTCAGCACTACTGTACGTTAAGGCAGCCGTCTCTGTACCGGACAAATCCAGCGTGCAGGGAGTGCCTGCATCATTCAATGTCAGAATTGCAGAAGTATCAGTAAGGGTGTTATCCAGCAAAGGGCGGAATGTTGTCCCCTTCCGCGGAGCAGTGATGGTACAGGTGACCACTTTCACGGTAATCATCGGCATCACTTCAGATTTACTACTAAAGTCGTATTTATCTCCGTGATTCGGAGGTAACAGAACGAAATTGGCGATATTGGCGGTATTAATATAGTTAAAACCAGTACCCAAAGGCATCGGACTGGTATCGTCAGCATCACGGAACCCAATATTTGATACATCATTAGCTTTTGGAGATGTGGAGGGAGAAAAAATAAAGGTGGTGTTTTTCCCAGCGTTAGATCCCTGGTTGTTATAATAATTATCCAGATCAAGGGACAACTGTTGTTTTGTCGCCTCCGGGAGTGACTGTAGGATAAATTTATCATCGGAACGATCATAGTAGGAACTGTTCCCTGATTTTATATTACCGGCACCATAAATAGTCAACGAGAAATCCTCTTTTTGATTTCCAATCGTGCCACTCAGGTATACTGTACTGTTACAGTTTTCAAGCAATAAAGTGTAAATAAATCGGGTATGCGATCGATTCCAGTAGTCCGTATGCGCGTCATAGCCAGCCGAGACTGGTGGTACATCCGAAAGGTTGTTAACAGCCATGCGCACGGTCTTGTCTTGATCATCTGTGGAGGTTATTACCCCGAAAGGATAATCTCGGACATTATTGATGTGCACCCCTTCAAATCCAGCCAGTTTTTCATGGTAAGTCAATGCTCCATCAGGACGAAAAACAGGCAAGAACCGGAGATCGACAGCATAGTGACCTATACCGACGGATAAGGCCGTCTCATTACTGACGAGGTCCTTCTTATAAAGATCAATATCGGGAATTTTAAGAATATCCTTGTCCGGTCCGCCATGGATGGATGCACCGGGGATAAAGTCGATGGTATCATTGCCGCTTCCGCCGAAAAACGCTGCGTTTTTGTATTGTTCTTCACGTTCACGCGTCGCCGGATTATAAAGAGAATGTCTTTGAGCTACGGTGGTGATAATGTCATTCCCGCTCCCGCCGTACGCGAGAACTTTCACACCGGCAGAAGATGTAATCACCAGAGTATCATCCCCTTCGCCCCCTTCAAGTTGGCTTGAGCCTGCCGGGGCGCTGTAGAGAATATCATTCCCGGCACCACCCATAAGATATTTTACCCCCCGGTACGGTTGGGTGGTTAAAACTTTGATAAGATCATCACCGGAGCGGCCCGTCAACGTCCAGGCCCGGCCCGTCATATCTTCAATGGCATAACGCGAAACGTAGTCGGCCGTCTCCTTGCGTTCCTCTTTGAGCCGCTTATGGTAATGGCGGAATTTAGCCCTACGGGCCTGATCGGTGCCGTCAGTGATACCTATCCCATCGGCGTCAACATACATCTCATAAATATCGTAACCCTGTTCTCTGTAATAATTTGCTTTCTCTTCCAGGTAATTATTGAATTCCGCACTATTGACATAGCTATCGAAGGCCTGGGTGAGTTTTTCGTCATCGGAACGCGTATCAACCAGCTCGGTAAAGAAACCGATTAAATCAGAAATCAGAGAGGCGATGGTACTCCCAATGGAAAAGATAAAACCGGCAATCGACCCCACACCCGGGATCAAATGACAGATGGCTCCCGTCAAATCAAACACCGCTCCGACAGCATCCAGAGCCGCCATCACACCAAACATGCTCTGTCGGCCGATATTACCGGTTTTACCTGCCACTTCTGCTGCTACAGCATTCTTGGCCACGGACGCAAAACCCTGCGCAGAAGATAAAATGCCGCCAATTACCGGTGCATATTTTGTCGCATACTTGCTGACAGCCCCCCCGGCTGTCTGCGGCAGTTTTTGCATCAGTTTGTTGGCGATAAAGGTGCCTACGGTATTGGTCCCTTCCACCAGAGCCAGTGTCCCCTGGGCAATGCGGAGATTACTGGTGTGCAGTTCCGACATATTTTCGGTAGGAAGCTCCGCAATGACAGCCAGATCGAGTATCCCCTGCCCCATTTTATACAGCCCCATACCTTGTTCAGAAACTGTACCAAGTTTTTCCAGAATATTCCGGCTTCGTCTGGTGTTTTTCAACCTGGTTCTGGTGTTGTGAAGTGGTTTCGCATTTCCCTGGTTATAGGCGGCTATTTCAGTCTTAATCTGGTCATAGCTGGCTTTATTCGAATTATACTCATAGTCCGTAATGAAATGTCCCTTTTTCCTACCCTTGAGGATATTCTCGATAACTGTTTCAACCGGATCGGGGCCACGAATACCGTTATTTAACATGTTATCGTAGGTTTCAATGATTTTCAGTTCGTGACGACGGGTAAAGCGAAACAGGCTGTCAGCGGTACTGATTACTTTTGCGGGCATGGGAATGGTAAAGGCTGCCAGCGTGGTTCCGGAGCCATTAATGGCATTGGACCAGTCGATTGTATTACTCACTTGCGGCAGGATGGCGGCTTTGAGTTTTTCATCCACAGTCAGGTTTAAAATGGGAGCCGCTGGAGGCTCACTCAGCGAGAGAACCTGGTCCAGCTTACTCATCTGCTGTACGACCTCAGGATCATCTTTTAACGAGGCGATCGCGGTAATAATCCCTGCATCAATATGATTGGCCTGCATAGACTGTGTCAGGTAATCAATAATTTTTGAACCGTCAGCAGTGATTCCGGCATCCGTCTTACCCTGCACCATGTTCTTCGCACAGAGCGTCATGTCATGTTTGATTTTATCGTTGAAATCCTTAAGCACAGCGTTACTGAACAATGCTTTATCTGTCATGATGATACCTTTTATATAAGTTTAAGGTGATATCCGTCACGCACTGACCGGTGGTGCAGTGGACGGTATGTTGTAGGAATGATTACAGAAAAATAACGTGTCTCAGCGGCTTGCTGAGGTGGTGTATTCACATGAAGCAATGCAACTATTTCACTGCCGCGGGTGCTGCACGACATCGGATCAACAAATCTGCGCCACGGGTTAAACAGGAAAGCAGGGCGATACCCGCCGGATCACTAAGAGTCTGATGAAATATGTGAGGGATCTGCGCCGAAAAGGAAAATCCTGTGTGGGTTACCACGAAATCAGTCAGGGGTTCCACAGTGCGATACAGCTGTGTCCATGAGTACTTAGCATCAACGGCCCGCCCGTTGGTATCAATGCTCAGCCCCGCATCCGGTCTGACATCTGTCTCAGGGTTCTGCGGGGGAAACCCGGCAGCACTCCGTCGATCTTGATAATGCGGGGCCAGTGTCTAAACCGTCTGGCGCTGATGAGGCGTTTACTATCAAGCAGCTGAATTTATTTACGTAAAAATAGCATTCAGCCTTTAAGCAATAAAATATGTATGATTTTATCCCCCCCGAATCTGGGTAGCTAATGTCCTATAATAAAGAAGGACATTCCTGCAAGAGCAACTTTAGATGACCTCAGAATGGATCCTCACAGACTCCCGCACGGTTCTCAGCGAAGCATTACTTGATACCGCGTTTATCTGGCTGAAGAAACAACGTAAATATTTCCCGGCTAACGCCGATATCTGGCATTTGTGGCGCCACTGGCCGGAAGAGAAGTGGCGCATCCTCCGGGAAGTGAATACTGACCGGTATGACTTCTCCCCCGTTCAACTCACATGTAATCGGAAAGGGGAATGTCATGCCATCTGGTCGGCAGCCGATGCGCTGGTTATCCGTTGCATTGCCACAATGATTGATCCATTGCTCCCCTCACATCCCCGTTGTGAACACCTGCGTGGCCATGGTAGTGGGCCACGCAGCGCCCACAGAATGAGGCGACTGATCCAGGAGCGGGATTTCAGGTATGTCTGTCGTACCGATATAAGGCGTTATTACGCCACGATCGATAAAGCATGTCTGTACGACCAATGCTGCCGGTATGTTAGCTCTCCCTGCCTGCGTCATCTGCTTTACCAGTTTATTCACTACAGCGTGGAATATGGTGGAAATATCCATACTCCATACCGGGGAATATCCCGGGCAAATGCGCTGAGTCCATGTCTTGCCGCTCTGCATTTATACGAGCTGGATAAACTCTGGGATAAACATCCGTCCCTCTGGTATGTCAGGTACATGGACGATATTGTTATCCTTTCAACCGGTCACTGGCACCTGCGCAAAGCAGTAAAGACACTGAAAGCATGGCTCAGCAGGTACAGTTTTCAGGTCCATCCGGATAAAACCTTTATCGGGCGCGTCAGCAAAGGTTTCGACTGGATGGGTGCCTGGATTTCAGCAACGGGTATTGAAAAGATCGCGCCACGGGCGGTGAGTAACCATCACAACGTTTTGCACCGGCTTTATGAGCAAACCCGTCATCTGCCGCAATTACAACAGCAGATGCGGGTGGAGCAGTACCTTGTCCGATGGAACCGCTGGGCTGAAAGTTTGTTGGGGATTAAAAGGCTATGTAACAGCTGCGACCACAAGCCCGTCAGCCTGGTTCGCAGCACCTAACCCCGCACATCCACTGATCCGTAAGCGGCTATGACAATTATGGCAGCGCTACCAGGTCGACCCAACCCACGCCATCGATCGCTGTACGGGCGGTTTCCATCTGTGAGGGGTCCGACGGGAATGTTGTATATTTGGGAGATGATGGGACGAAAAGCCGCTTCCCTGCAACCATAACAACAGGGAAAACATTACTTAACACATTAAGTCCGTCGTTGAGGCCTGGGCCGTATTTAAACTCATAATTGGTGTACACTGGGTTTATGGTACCATCATAGTGTGAGTTATGTTCGGTATGGGGGGTGATGCAGCCCGTAGGTTGGAAATAAAATACGATGGTGTATCCCGCCCGCGGCACAGCTACGACATACGTATCACCATCGAAGCCATACAGCGCGTTCTGATTACTCGCCAACCCACATGCTTGACGCAAACGGGTTTCGAGTGGGATAGTCAAGCCGTTCGCGTCTACCTTCAACAGTCCATCACTCGACAATTTGATCGACAGGCTATTCGTCGAGCTATCTATTTTTAGTCCAGCACTACCCGATACTGCCTCCGGTGACGTCCCTACGGCAACGCGTGTCTCCTCCAACATGTCGAGAAGTTTTGCGTAATCCGATTCATGTGGGATAGCGCCGGCGACGAATTTCGCTTTCAAATCGGCAATTTTGTCATTACTCATAACGTTTCCTTATTTAAATTGATGATGATAATTTATTACAGATTATCTGTAATACTTCCTGCACATGAATACTACTCCAGTCTTTATTTAACCGGGAGACCATCTATGCATAACAGAAGTTGTTTTCACGCAGTCTCGTTATAAATGCTGAGCCTCTATATAATCATATGAATCTTAGGGTGTATCAGAAGTCATGTGAAAAATACACTTCCGCATATTAAACGCCCGGGAATAAACTACGGACGGTCATTGTCAGACCGGATACATTGCTGACGAATATAACTTTGCAGCCCCGTGATTTGTTTATTACTGAGCTCAATCATTTTTCGAAGACTGAAATAATACTGTTGAGCGACGTCAGTAAGTCTGGGGCTGTCTGCATCATCCATGCTGGCGGTTGTGGTGGACTTATGCATCGGGTAGCAGGTTACGGAGAGCTGCAACCTGTGAGTGACACCAGAAACAACAGGTTGCACCGTGCCGGATGTACTCTTTTCTTTCAATTGGATGATTTGGCGTAACTGAGGATTACCTATTGTCGGCACGCTCTGTATCGCCTGTCAATGTCCGCTGTGAATAGCCTGTTGACAGAGATAATGGCTATCTGTCAGGCTGAGTTTATTTCCTAACCGGCGTAAAAATGTTTGGCAGGACAACTTTGCAACATCAGGTAATAATGAAAGAGACAGGTCGTTTAATTCCTCAATAAGAAAATCTGTTTTTTTGATTTCACACTAACACCATTCTTCAAGTGAAGCAATGAAAAAACAACCTCCATTTGAAAAAAACAGAAGCCGCGACATTTTAGTGCACATAAAAATGCCACCGAGCCATTTAAACACCGTAATATTATAAACGCAGCAGAATAAATACATTACGGTGTTATTGTGGATATGAACAATGTAATAAAAACCACGCTCATCCGCTTTACCAGTTTATTCACTACAGCGTGGAATATGGTGGAAATATCCATACTCCATACCGGGGAATATCCCGGCAAATGCACTCAGTCCATGTCTTTCCGCTCTGTATTTATACGAGCTAGATAAACTCTGGGATAAATATCCATCACTCTGGTATGTCAGGTACATGGAGGATATTGTTATCCTTTCAACCGGCCGCTGGCACCTGCGCAAAGCAGTAAAGACACTGAAAGCATGGCTCATGCAGGTACAGTTTTCAGGTCCACCCGGATAAAACTTTTATCGGGCGCGTCAGCAAAGGTTTCGACTGGATGGGTGCCTGGATTTCAGCATCGGGTATTGAAAAGATCGCACCACGGGCGGTGAGTAACCATCACAACGTTTTGCACCGGCTTTATGAGCAAACCCGTCATCTGCCGCAATTACAACAGCAGATGCGGGTGGAGCAGTACCTTGTCCGATGGAACCGCAGGGCTGAAAGTTTGTTGGGGATTAAAAGGCAATGTAACAGATGCGCCCGCAAGCCTGGTTCGCAGCATCTTCCCTGATAAAACAGTACGAACTATCCCCGTTCTTCAGTGCGACTACACGGTTGCGAATGTGATGTTGGCCCAATAAGTCGGTGCGTTGTCGTGGGGGGTATATATAAAAACCAGTTTATTATAGATGGTGTCGGCATGAACAAACTCCCACGTGTTTGGCCAGGTGCCGGCCCGCGCTGTCCATCCTGGGATGTCTTCATAAGTCCCATTTACGTAACAGTCGACGACTTTGACTCCCGCGGCATTGAACAAACCGAACGCGTTCACGTTATCAATAACCCCATGACCACTGGGCATACATACTTGCATTTTCCTCTTGTCCGTTGTTCCCGTTTTTGTGTAAATAAACGCATACCCTCCGTCCCAATAGCCGTACTGGGTCGCACCCGTTGATATTGCATGGTTTCTCGCCCACAGCAACCTTGCGTCTGTACTTAGCCCACTGGCTCCAGTTACCAACCCGCCAACAGCCGCAACTGCTACATCCAGATAACCACCATTTGTTAATCTCAGCGAGGTGGACTTCGGTGCGTCCGGTGACGTGCCTGTGGCTGCTCGTGTTTCTTCAAGCATGTTCAAGAGTGTTGCGTAATCCGCTTCCCGTGGGATAGCGCCGGCGACGAATTTCGCTTTCAAATCGGCAATTTTGTCATTACTCATAACGTTCCCTTATTTAAATTGATGATGATAATTTATTACAGATTATCTGTAATACTTCCTGCACATGAAGACTACTCCGGTCTTTATTTAACCGGGCGGCCCTCCAGGCATAACAGAAGTTGTTTCCACGCAGTCTCGTTATAAATGCTTAGCATCCATATAATCATATGAATATTAGGGGTTCTCAGAAACCATGCAAAAATACACTCCCGCACATTAAACGCCCGGAATATAAACTACGGACGGTCATTGTCAGACCGGATACATTGCTGACGAATATAATTTTGCAGCCCCATGATTTGTCTATTACTGAGTTCAATCAGTTTTAGGAGACTGAAATAACCCTGTTGAGCGACGTCAGTAAGCCTGGGGCTGTCTGCATCATCCATGCTGGCGCTTGTGGTAGACATTAGCAGGGTGTGACGCCGAGCGCCCGAAAAATGCCGCTTGTTCGCGTGTAATACGGGCGTCGTAAACCGACAGTCACGCTTCAACCGTATAGTTGAGCGATTCCACAATCTGCTGAAAGCCGGGGGGCTCGAGCCCGGTTTGTGCAATAAACATAGCAGTATCTGAGGGGGGACGTAATACCAAAGCCCAACGCACAGCTAATTGAACTGCATTCATACCCTCACCTTTTTAACTGTTTATTATCAAAATGGCGGCTTGGAATATGAGATACCACCCCGTATTCGCATCGGCAGAGACCGTGTGGGCAGTGTGTTAGGGTTTTTCATTGTCATAGCCCTTCGAGAAGAGGGTTCTTAACTCATCAACACCCAATAAACCGAGCACCCCACCGACAGTGCTGGCATTGTTCGGGGGAGCAGGCCAAAATATTCCAGCATGCCGTAAAATGACAGAGCCAGAATGCAACAGGTCAACATAGAAGTAATGACCTCTTTCATTGTCTTATTGTTTTTATGCTCATTAAGACAGAAATACTTAACGCACTTAATGCACTTAATGCACTTAATGCACTTAATGCACTTAATGCACTTAATGCACTTAATGCACTTAATGCACTTAATGCACTTAATGCAAAATACACAGAGAGGATATATTTGCAGTCAGTCAATGAACATATAAATAAAACCCCTGACTGAGGCTCGCACTACACTCCGCGTCACATTTTTATTTAGCCCATCCTAAACAATGGGTTAATTAACGGAACAACCCATAAAGTTATTAATTAACACACTACCAGAGTTAATTATTCAATTAACTTACCGAGAACTGATCATAGTATAGGGTTCATTTTTTATTACGTGGCCAATCAGGGGAAATAACGCATCCCCTCGTAGATACTCATCATTGCACCGCAATAACTTAAGAATTTCCTTGTCGAACCCGGAGAGATAATCTTTGTTGATAATTTTATCAACTACAGCGTCCGGTATGGTATTTATGCCGATACCAAATCGCACAAATCCTTTGACCCCAACGGTATGTTGGATTTTAGAGATCGAAATGTTATCGATATTAAATCGGATAAAGCATAAGGCGGAAAAAGGTGGCTCCCCTCGAAAAACGCTTCTTGTTATCGAACAAAAAGTTTAGTTCTGAAGGGCTGAGCTTTTGGCCAAAATCCTCCATACCAAGGGCTTCCAGTTTTTTGCGACAAATCAACCTTGCTATAATCAGATCTTATCAAATACCACTTTTTCTTCATCGTGCATCACCAAAAAAGATAAGTTAATATAATTTTTTTGGGCAAAGCTCCGCCACAAACACATCGTGGAGGAGGAGAAGTTACGCCTACATTCACAGGATAAAGCATTACAAACAACAATCAATACGGATAAAGGAGTTTGGAAAAAAGATAATTCAGAACAATATTCTATATCACAACAAAAATAAAGAACAAAAAACAACATTTTACCATTTTATTTAGTTCAATAGATAATAAGTATTGCTTAACTCAGCAGTTTAAAAATCCAAAATAATAATTTAGAATAACCAAACAGTATAAAAAAAGGATAAAACGCGAAAAAAACAAAAAAAATAGAAATTTAAATCTATTCAATTGTTTTTTATGATTAAAAATCAACAAGTTACCAAATCAATCAAAAAGAGAACCTCATCTGCAGAATCGGTCTGACCATTTTGCAATCGGCGCTTTCGGCCAATAACACAATCAACTTTTTAACCATTAACTATTAAGGCTCTGTTGCAAAAATATGGAGGTGATAAACTTATCGCCCCCTTTTGCTGACGAATTAGCATATGACCCCATTCAAAGGTCGGCATTTTCAGCGTGACATCATCCTGTGGGCGGTACGCTGGTACTGCAAATACGGTATCAGCTACCGTGAACTGCAGGAGATGCTGGCTGAACGTGGTGTGAATGTCGATCACACCAAGATTTACCGCTGGGTTCAGCATTACGCGCCTGAAATAGAAAAACGACTGCGCTGGTACTGGCGTAACCCTTACGATTTTTGCCCGTGGCACATTGATGAAACGTACGTGAAGGTCAATGACCACTGGGCTTATCTTTACCGGGCCGCCGACAGCAGGGGCCTCACTGTTGACTTTTACCTCTCCCCGCGACGTAACAGCAAAGTCGCATACCGGTTCCTGGGTAAAATATTCAACAACGTGAAGAAGTGACAACTCCCTCGGTTTATCAACACGGATAAAGTACCCACCTATGGCCGTGTGCTTGCCCTGCTCAAACGCGAAGGTTGATGCCCGCCTGACGTTGAACACTGACAGATTAAGTACCGGAATAACGTCATTGAATGTGAGCATGGCAAACTGAAGAGGATAATAGGTGCCACACTGGGATTTAAATCCATGAGGACAGCTTACGCACAGTCTTGAATGGCTGAATACACCACCGGTTAAAGAAAGATGCACTGTTTGATCCATTTTTTCCGCGCTTTCTGTTACTGATCTGATGCCCTTCCCCGAGCACAAAGTTGTTCACCGCCTTCGTCAGAAGGCACACTGCAGGCTCTGTCGCGTTAGCGACGACAAGTCAACAAAAATGGCTCTGTCGATATTTTAGGCAGTCAACCAATAAAATTGTTCTGCCGGTGATAAACGCTCTCCGGCTGGGTACTGATATTGTCCTTTGCGTATTGCGCCATGGGCGTGCGCCGCTACTGTTGTGCCTCGTCGGACTGCCCCCATGCCCGCTTTTTCTGCCAGAGCTGCAAGTCCAAAGCCTGTAGCAGCGGTGACCTCAAATGCACCGAGCGGTGGATTGCCGAGCAGTAGCACTCCTGCCCGATTGCGACTGGCAACATATCACCTTCACCATGCCGCACTTGCTGTGGCCGTTCTTCAATAACAACTGGCCGCTGCTCAACGACCTCTTTCGCTGCACCACCCGCGCCATGCTCAGGCATGCGCGGCGGTCTTGATACCAAACACGGAGTCGCAGCTCCGCCATTACCGTGGCAGTCACCAGTACTATGACCACGCGACGCAGCAGCACAAGCGCCAGAAATTTAGCCTAGAGGAGATGCTGCGCCGTTACGTCAGTCATATTCCGGCTCGGCATTTTAAAATGGTGCGGTACTACGGTTTTATGGCCAGCCGCAAGCGGGGCTCGCTGCTGCTGAAGGTCTACGTCACGCCGGAGATGACGGTACGGGAAAAACCGAAGCGACCCGGGTTCGCGATGCTGATGAAAGGCTGTATCGAATGGCAAAAAAGCGATAGCTTCAGACCTTATTGCTGGATAAATGCGCCTGAAAAATGGTTTTTAGCTTAAAAATAGAGCAAAACTGGAATTTTTACGCATTACCGCGCGGCAGGCCTCACTATATGCGGGTATTTATCACTGTTGTTTATGGGTAGGTAAATCAAAAAAAGGCGATTGAGTTTCCTAACCATGAACTTTGCAACAGTGCCCTTTAGAAGGCGTCGTGCAAAACCACCTCCGTAGGAGGTGGTGAGGCTGTTAATCGGGAGAAACGATTAACGCAACAGGGACAGTACGTTCTGAGTTGACTGGTTAGCCTGTGCTAGAACAGAGGTGCCAGCCTGTTGCAGGATGTTTGCTCGGCTCATGTTGGATACTTCAGTCGCGTAGTCAGCGTCCTGGATACGGGACTGAGAAGCAGCCAAGTTATTAACGGTGCTGTTCAGGTTGTTGATAACAGAATCAAAACGGTTCTGTACCGCTCCCAGGGAAGAACGCAGACCGTCAACCTGAGACAGCGCTATGTCTAGGGTTGACAATGCATCGGTAGTTTTTGGATCGGTGGACTGTTCAGCGCCCTTGGTCACTTTACCGGCAGCGTCTACGCTCGCCTTGAAATATTTAGCATTAGTGCCGGTGCCTTCCTGGATAACGTAAGATTTGCCGTTGTCATAAGAATGCAGGTTAACTGCATCAGGACCGCTTGCAGGAATTTCTTCTTTCACAGTTGTTGTAGCGCTCGTACCGGTCAGACCGGCGGTTGCAGCAGCAGCAATTGCTGTGATGTCACCGGAGGTTTTGTCGATAGTTGCTTTATAGTGCTTACCATCTGTACCAACAGCGTAGATATCACCAGTAGCATTGTCCTTGAGGAAGCTAGCCGGTGCTGCACCGTTGGCTTGTTTATTCGTGGTGTTGGTGATGGTGAAATCTTTACCTGTTTGTACGGTCGTTGCTTTTGCGCCAACTTTGGTAATATCGACACCGTCGGCTACGCTGAATTTTTCCAGGCCTAGGGTTTTAGCATTGATGTCTTTCAATTCGATATCAATGGTTTCACCATCGTTAGCACCAACCTGGATGGTCAGTTTCTGATCTGCGCTCAGTACCTTCACGCCGTTGAAATCGGTCTGTTCGGAGATACGGTTGATTTCAGACAGACGCTGAGATATCTCGTCCTGGATGGACTGCAGGTCGCTGGCAGAGTTAGAGCCGTTCTGAGACTGTACGGTCAGACGACGGATGTTCTGCAGGTTGTCGTTAACTTCGTTCAGTGCGCCTTCGGTGGTCTGCGCCAGGGAGATACCGTCGTTGGCGTTGCGGGAAGCCTGAGTCAGACCTTTGATGTTCGCGGTAAAACGGTTGGAGATCGCCTGACCCGCAGCATCGTCTTTCGCGCTGTTGATACGCAGACCGGAAGACAGACGTTCAATCGCAGTGCCCAAAGAAGACTGAGATTTGTTCAGGTTGTTCTGCGCCATCAGAGACAGACTGTTAGTATTGATTACTTGTGCCATTAGTTGTTCCTTGATAATCGATTTTTGAACACTTTTTATGTTCAGCAACTTATTTATCGGCAGCTTCGGGGACAACTTTAAATTTTTTTCATTAAAAAAACCGCCCGTAGGCGGTTTTTTAAGGTAGCGGTTGACTCTACCTAAACTTTATATAGCAAACAATGGCGTAGTTAGCTCTAAGTTCTAGGGTAGAATACACTATCTTTAGGGTAAGTGTATCTTTATTTACTAGGTTAATTGTTTTTTATTTATTAAACAATAATAATAAATTCCGAAAAATTAGCTTAAGTTGACTTTTTGTGTTTCACACCAGGTCAGCGTGTAAGCATACCCGTTTTAGTTCCACGCACTTTTTGAGACTTCCGTGTTTTCAGCCATCAGCCGGTACTCTTCCGGCGTCAGGTTGTTCAGCGATTCGTGAGGGCGTTCGCTGTTATATTCCCTCAGCCAGCGCTCTGTGATTTCCCGGGCCTCATTCAGTGTTCTGAACAGGTAAAAATCCAGGATTTCTGTCCGGTACGTCCGGTTAAACCGTTCGATGAAGGCATTCTGTGTCGGCTTGCCAGGCTTGATAAATTCCAGTAACACACCATGTTCTTCAGCCCACTGTGCCAGCGTCAGTGAGACCAGCTCTGGTCCGTTGTCCATCCGCATTTTCAGCGGGTAGCCACGGCTTGCCACGATCCGCTCCAGTACCCGGACAACACGTTGAGCCGGGATATTCAGGTCGATTTCTATCGCCAGTACTTCCCGGTTAAAATCATCCACCACATTGAAGGTCCGAAAACGCCTTCCACAGACCAGTGCATCATGCATAAAATCGATGGACCAGCTTTGGTTTAACGCTTCCGGCGTTACCAGTGGCGCCGGGTTACGCACGGACAGACGCTGCTTTCCCTTGCGACGAAAATTCAGTTTCAGCAGGCAGTATATCCGGTGAATACGCTTATGGTTCCAGGTGTTACCCTGCCTGCGCAGCAGCTGGAACAGCTTCTTAAAACCGTATCGCGGATAGTGCTCTGCCAGTTCAGTCAACGCCAGGATCACCGGTTCGTCGCGCCGGGTATCGGGCTGATAAAAATACACCGTCCTGCTCAGCGATAATGTCCTGCACGCCTGGCGGATGCTCATGGCAAATTGTGCCGTCAGATAGCTGACGAGCTCCCGCTTTATCGCTGGTTTTAAAGTTTTTTTTCGATAACGTCTTTCAGGGCCCGACATTCAAGGCTGAGATCGGCAAACATCTGTTTGAGACGACGATTTTCGTCCTCAAGGTTTTTCATCATTTTAATATCAGAGGCTTCCATACCGCCGTACTTTGCTTTCCAGTTGTAGTACGAGGCCTCCGATATTCCCGCTTCGCGACAGACATCTTTGACGGTCCGGCCTGCTTCGACGGACTTCAGTACGGTAATGATCTGGTGCTCGGTGAATAGGGCTTTGCGCATGGCGATCTCCTCAGGGGACATAATCAGTATGTCGGAAGATCTCTAAAAGTGAATGGTTCGGATTACAGGGATACTTACAAGATCACATTACGTTATTTTGCGTAATGTGATATGGGGCGATTTATCTTATTAAAAGAGTAAAATAAAACCCTGCATTTTATATATAAAAGCACATTTCCTTTTTAATAATCATTTAAATTAAAAAAACACGTTGTCAAATAGTCTTCTTTAGCGACCTAAAAGGACCTGTATATGACATTCCGTCGATGTAATATTTTTATCGCATCGTCTGGTGCGATAAAAAGAGAGTTTTTTATGAAAAAATCACTTTATGCATTACTGGCTATTTCTTCCGCTGTTTTCGCCAATGATAATTTAAACCCCCTTGCTCAGGGTGGAGTTAACAATACCATTTCACCCAAAGGTTCTAACGCTATTGATAAAGGTTCTCCTTTCATGTTAGGTAAAGTTAATAATACCCACACGTATTTGCGGTGTTATTACCGGATAAATCCGAGCAGGATATCTCCACAAACAGCTTATCTCTGGGCAAAGAATATAGATGCAACAACCTATTATCGATTGCAAGGCAGTTGGTGGTCATCGTTAGCAATGTCTTGGAAGAACATGTTTTACAGCGACACACCATTAACTGCGATAAATCAGGTATGTGAAAACACTTTGAGTCGGGCCGGTATTAATCAGCCTTTGGCGATGATCGCTGCGGCTAACAATAAGCTGTCATTCAACTACAGTGTTTGGAACAATGATCCGCCGGAACAAGGGATAGGTATCAATAAGGTAATTGCCTTTGGGGACAGCCTAAGTGATACGAATAACGTATTTAATGCGACCTTATGGCGTTTCCCCAATCCTAAAAGCTGGTTTTTAGGACGATTCAGCAATGGTCCTACCTGGGTTGAATACCTGGCGAAACAGAACCATTTGCCGGTCTATAACTGGGCAGTAGGGGGCGCGGCGTCCAATCAGCAAAAACGGGTCATTCCCGGATTGCTTGATCAGGTCGACTCATGGCTGGTTTATATGAAAAAGGCTAAAAACTATCGGCCGGAAAACTCGCTGTTTACCGTTTGGATCGGCGCTAATGATTTGGTTACCTACAATCAAGGAGTTGATGGTCTGATTGCTAATCAAGCCAAGGCGCTTAATCGATTGGTCAGCGCCGGAGCGAAAAAAGTGTTAGTGCTCAATTTACCGAATATTACGAGGGCCCCGGAGTTCAGTTTTCGTCAGGATGGGGAAAAGATCAAGCGTCAGATCGATGATTACAATAGCCGTATTAAGCAGGTAGTGGATGATATAAACCAGAACTACCCTGATTCACCGGTGATCATTTTTGACTTGGCAGCGTTGTTTACGGACATGCTGGATAATCCTGCACGTTATCAGGTCACTGAGGTCAAAAAGGCTTGCCTCGATATCCGAGCCCCCTCGTCGTTGAATTATTTTAATGCGATCCCGGTGCGTGCCGCTTGCACTAATTCTGACCTCTTTGTGTTTTGGGATCTTTTGCATCCGACGACCCATATTCACCACCTGTTGGCAGAGCATGTTGCTAATTTCTTGAAAGAACAGCACATACTGAAGTAGTGACTGTCTTTGCGTATCAGTGTGAAATTGTCTGATGCCAAGAGTATGTCGCGTTTAAAATCAACAAACCCTCAAGGCTTGGGTTCTGTGTTCCACGGGATCCAGGCCTTTTCGTTGCCATTGACGGTTCCGCAGCGAAGAAAAGGGCGTAAGGCATTAGGGGGCGGCGTATTCGTCGACAGCGGTTAATCGTTTGCTATTTAATTATGGCTGAAGAATATTGTTGTGGAGTTTAGAATGTTATGGTTAGCGGTATGACAAAAACTGGTGTTGTGCGCAGGGAAACTATATGAATATAATAAAAAAACCAAAGCTGAGTTGACTCAGAAATAGATCAATTTATAAATTTGCGTATGTCGGGGCGCAGACTGCTTTCCACTGTTGCGTCCCTTGATGGGTCAGATGAGCTATCACCTGTTGACTGTCATTTAATTGCGCCACATTGCTGTAGATATGATGCGTCACCCGTGCATTAGACAACAACAGGGTGCTGCATTCACTTTCATCGGCATTCAGGATGGGTCGCATCGATTCGGGAGCCAGTGCTATGGCTTTGCCCTGACGGATCAGGTTGAGCCGCAGATGGCGGTTATCGATATTCATCATCTCCCGTGAAAATCCCCGTTGTTGCAGTTGTTCATGACAGTGTTTGAATATTGCAGTTTCGGAGAAGTGCATACTTTGCACCCAGGGCAATGAGCGGTACTGTTCTGGTTTTTTCCCTGAAGGATGGAGCAATAGCAGCCGTTCCTCAGTATACAGATGCTGCGAAAAGGGTGGAGTAGATAAGGGCTCAATGCTGAATAACAAATTAAGTCGGTTTAGTTCATTGCGGTTGACTCCATCCGTTAGCGTCAGCCGCACCAGGTTGATAGTCAATGTCGGGTTTTTTAACAATAGGTAATCAATCACTGCATTGACGTGGGGAGGAACCGGTCCGTAAACGCCGACCTGAATGTGTCTTTTGTCTTTATGGTTATCTTTAATTCGGTTTAGCTCTTCATAATGCTCAATAATATCGCTATAGAGATGCTGACCTTCCTTGGTTAGGGATAACCCTTGGTTGGTCCGCTCGAAAAGTGTTATTTTTAAATTTTCCTCTAACTCTTTAATTCTTTTGCTTAATGGCGATGGAGTGATACAAAGGCGATCAGCCGCCTTGGTGATTGATCCTTCCTGTGCAACGGCGATGAAATAATTAATACGTTTTGACATAAATTCCATAACTATTCCTTTTTATAATCTGAAAACTGTCATTGGATTTAATTTTAGAGTAAGGAGTTAATCCTCATTTCCTTATATAATCATGAACTTACATTGAGTAACATGGTATTACGTTGTGGTTCAATGCTTGCTATGTGGATGAAGAACAGCACTACCTGATGATCTCTTTTTTTGATTGAGTTACATTCCCTCTATAGAATGATATTTTTCATGATAAATATGAATCGGAATATTTTTTTGATCTATGTCGACAGAATATGTATTTTGGTTATTCGAAAGTCAAAACATTCGTTTAAACGATTTAAACCTGGAACGGCCATTTTGAGTGTGCATATTCCCCAGGTTATGGCCCAGAAGACTCTGGAAGCATTGCTGAGCGAGATCGCGTATAACGAAAGAGCAGGCTCTTTTTTCATGGTATTCCTTACCGATGAGGCACATGCAAAAATGTAAAGCGTGTTTAGATATTTTATAATGTCAGTACCTGAGAGTATAAGACGGAATGGAGCAATCTCCGTGGTTAAAAATGGCATAGGTACGCCAACCGCGCCTTTGGTCGATCGACTAATCACTCCCCAACAACCGGAAAATATCACCTTTAGTAGGGGAGGATAATTTTGGATATAAAATGGTGCTGATTTTTAGCCGTTTAAGACACGTCTACCAGCAACGCTTTCACATTCATTTTTGCTGCAGTAAAGAACAATTTAGTTAATTGCGCTGCTTCGCCACCTGAGATATTTTTTTGCGCGTTCCGAATATCATTATTGACAAATACGATAGCATTACCGATCTTTAGCATATGATTACTCAGCTCAAGCAGGTCTTGCGAAAAGGCAGCAGTTTGTGTAGCGAAGCTCTGTTGCTGACGAATATCAGATTGCTGTGATGCAATCTGCCGTTCAAGACTGCTCACTTTGTCTTGTGCATCACTCAGCATTACTGCCATGGCGATGAGCCCGGGGATGCCTAAAATACCCAGTGCAATAAAATAGTCCTTTTTCTCGTTTAACTCATCGAGCTCTTGTTGGCTACCTTGCAAGTTGGATTGCAGGCCGGCAATGGCCGCCTGCAAATCGATAATAATGCGTTCCAGGGTCATATTATTATCGATAACGATACTATCGGTACTTTTTGTGTGATCTTTAACTTTTTTCACCTGATTCATTACCCTGGTAATGTCCTCCTCGCTTTGACGAATGAACAGGATCAGCTGAGAGGGCGATAAGCTCTCCAGCACTGTCAGCTTTTCATCAAGCTGTGCTTCGAGTTTCAGACCCCAGGTCGTCACATCGAGCTGCATTTGCTTGATACCCGGTAACAATGTGCTAATGGCATTTTGGATATTATGTTGAATTGGGATCGCATTGGTGGGCAAACCACTGAACTTTTGAATAGCCTCACCGGTGCGCGATAAATTATTGATGACTTGCGTGAGCATTCCATCACTCATAGGATTTTCTCCAAAATAGGGGCCAGGATCGCCTGACCCTTTGGGTTACAGTGGGTTACGCCGCCAGGCGTTTTACAAAATCGGCAATGGTTTGATCTTGCGGTACTTCGCGAACCTGTACGCCGGCCATCTGGTGTTTGATGATCTTTGTTCCATCCAACACTTTGCCAACAGAAGATTTTGACGCTTCCAGGAACAGTTGGCGCAGGAAGCCGTCATCAATAATACCTTTGCGCAGGTTGGTGTTCAGGGTATCAAGCTCTGAAGTGAGTGAGTCCCAGGCGTTACTCATCTGGGTAGCGGCAGTGACAGCACTCTGTGCCTGAGTCTGCAACCCCTTGTATCCTGACCCAATCTGGGTTGCTACCATCACTTCACTGTTGAGTTGGCTACGATCGCGGTAGAGTTTTTCACGGGCCTCCAGTGATTTGCTCAGTACGATAGCCCCACCGACCACACCACCGGCCCCTGCGGTCATCATTGCAATACCACCGATCACTACCGGAGTGGATGTTCCCGCCGTCACCAGCCCAGCAACCGCGCCAATGGCCGTCAAAATGGCACCACCAATGATTAGCAGACCGCCGACCACAATACCGGCAATCGCCCCATCAATGGCCGCATTGATGTCATCGATATCTCGATTTAGCTGCTCCAAAACCCCATTGTTGCCACCCACTACGTTGTTAAGGTTGACTACAATCAATTGATAGTTAGTTGAATCGGTAATCAGGTTATTATTCAAGATACCGATGGTATTGCGTGTATTTATCGAAACTTCCTGGTACTCCTTCGCCTTATCGCGGATCATTCCCAAGGTGCTTAACCATTCTTCTTTTGTTGCGCCGGAAGGCATTACGGATGAAATAAGGTTTTGCGTTTCAAAATAATCCTGGATATTAGTAACATTACGGATAATTAAAGGTTGAATGTCGTTTAAATAATGATTTGCATGACCTTTTGCCGTGGTCAGACTCTCATTGATTTGACGTTGATGTTCCCGCAGATTTGGGAACCGTTGAAAATCTACCGGGATTTGTTGTCTGACACTATTGCAATAAGTCTGGATATGTAGAGCCTGTGAAGATTGGTTGTTCATACCATCATTAATAGAAATTGTTGGGGTCGTCATGAGCTGATCCTCTAGTTTAATAAGTTGAGATTACAGTTCTGGTAAGATGTTGTTTCCTGCGTAGTTAGCCTTGGCTTTATCGATGACATTCGAGATCTGTTGCCATTTCTCGGCACTGAGTGAAATAACCTGCTTGGTTTGTTTCATATCAGAAATATCACTGATATCGCGTATAACGGGAACTGCAGCCAGATAGGCGTTGGCTACCTTATTCCACTCGGTGTGCAATAGCGCCATGCGTTGTGCAATAAGCGCATAGGTTTCGACAAATAGCTGAGCCTGAGCGTGAACTGACTTGGCAACGGAAAGCAACGCATTGGCAGTGGCCAAAGCCTGGTATGCTGTTGCCAATTTGACATAATTGGCTTTCAGATCGCTAACCGCCTGATTAGCACCGGAGGCCCCCGCGGAGATTGCCTGAATGCCGGAGATCATATATTCGGTTTGTTCATCGGCAGAGTTGAGTTTAGTGGGTTGCGGGTCCTTCGGTTTATTGCCAGTGTTGCCCAGTGGTACTGCAGCGACAATTACTTGACCCAGTTGTACCACCCCTGAGCCCGCCTTGATTCCTGCATCAACGATATCTTGAATATTCTTGGCAATCGCTTCATTAAGCGCAGTGATGGTTTGTGCCTGCTGTTTGGCTTCAGCGCCAAGCCCCAGTTCGATAGCGCTGACTGTCTCACTGAAATTGTTCATCAGTGGTTCTAGAGTTTCCCTCGTAACGCTGAACTGCGTATGAACAGTTTGCGCCGCGGCCTGGTAGCTTTGAGCCACAGTCGCAAGTGCCGCGACCATTTCAGCGCCTTTCTGAGATGATTGCGCATCCTCAACAGTAAAGATGCCATTGACGGCGTTGACCAGACTGGAAAAATTTGATGCTTTGCTAAACAACCCGATTAACTCAGATATGGTACTTTGCTTGAATGTGTGAGCCTGCTGTCTTAATTGATTCTGATAGGCCTTTATTTTCACCGTCAATCCCGGATCCATGCTCAATGAAGTTAACAATTGTTGGTTCAACAACAAATTACTGTAACTTTGATCAAGCAATGCATGAGAGGAAATTGAGATATGTAATGCTAGCAACTCCTGTGGACTTAAATCAATACTCATCAGTTCTTTCATAACAAACTCTCTATACAATTGATTATTAGATAAATTTTATAATAATAGGTGATCTCTGCGTTCTTCTTCTTGACTATTTATCGGTGAGGTAAACCTACCGCAGAGTGACCAACTCTGAATATCGTCAAAATCAGCAGGTGGATGTTCGAAAGGGAAAGTGGAGTTTATTTAATATGTCCTTTTTGATTATTTATAGTGATTTGTTATTGTCTTCTTTCAGAGCGACTCTATACTGCCTGACTATTCAAGTTAGAGGAATTATTAATCTTATTATTGAAAGGAGTCTGCATGTATAAAGTATTGTCAGCGCGCGGATTAACATTAATTAAAAGTTTTGAGGGGCTTCGGCTTTCGTCATATCGTGATAGCGGTGGTATTTGGACTATTGGTTATGGGCATACCGGTGATGTGCGGGCGGGGAAAACCATCAGTAAATTGACCGCACTGACTTTACTGCAAGCCGATGTGATGGATTGTGAAACACTGTTGTACAAGATAGTTGAAGTCCCATTGAATCAAGGACAATTTGATGCGTTGGTGTCTTTTCTGTTCAATATCGGGCCGGGTAAGCCTGGTGTAAAAAGTGGGCTGCGATATTTGAAATCCGGTTCCCCTTCGACCCTGTTGCTCCTGTTGAACGCCGGACGTTATCAAGAGGCGGCGGCACAATTCCCTCTGTGGATATATGCCGGAGGTCAGCGTTTACCTGGATTGTTGCGACGCCGCAAGGAAGAGCAGCGTTTGTTCTTATCGGAAATGCAACCTGTAGTCTAAGTTCGACCCGGTAGTGTGAAACAACCGCTAAGCACTCAGCATCTCCAGAAATGCCAGTACCACCGTCGTTGCGCTGTCGGCATGATAAATGGCGTATAGATCCACTAACGGCGCCTGCTGCAACGGGCAAAAACACACACCGGGCCAAGGAATACGGCCGTAACTTTCCGGGCAGCAGCGTGATGCCATACTTCGGCCACCAGTGCTATCAGCATTTGCGGCTCGTTGACCTGATAGACGATATCCGGCTTGAAACCTTGTTGCAGACACAAATTGTGCAGATAGAGACCCAAACTGACTTCGGGCGGCGGCAGTACAATGAATTGTTTATGCCGCAGCGCGGCGAGCAGCAGACTTTCCGCCTGAGTCAGTGGATGGCCCTGCGGCAGCACCAGCGCAATATTCTCCCGTGCCAGCAGCTGACTCGCTAACCCCGGCAATACCAGCTCCTTTGCCTCGCGCCAGACGCGAATATCTATATGACATTTTTGTAACGCAACAATCTGCTGACTGGGTGTCAGTTTGTTTAACGCCCAGGTGGCGATGGCCAAGTTAATCATGCAATACACAATACCATCAGAAAAAGTGCATGTTCGAGCAGTCAATCACCTAGCTCATTAAGAAATTTCAGATGATTTACATAAAAGCAGAACCTTCCTCATTTCCGATGTAACTGATGTAATAGGACGTATTTACACAATACGTCTGGCGGCTATTAATCAGCCTGTTAGCAACAGGACTACAGCGCTGTTTTCTGGTTCGCTTTCTTACTCGTCTGATAGACTAGAAGAATAAAACATAAGAAATAGAAACCGTTAGGATCGATCGTTACCCCTCCAAACAATAGATAAACCCTATCAAAAGTAAATAGCAATCGAAATAAACAAACAAAAACATAACAAAAATCATTGTTATTAACAAAAAAACATGGGGCGCCCCGCCCCTGCGGGGCGAGCAGCCTCAACCGTCTTTAAGATCCTGCCTCACCTCAACGCCAGCGCCGTCTGACAGTCCGGCCGCTCGCGCGGTGGCGCATGCCCCCACTGCGTTGACAATCCCGCATAAAATGAGCACGCCTGTGGCGTGAACCGGCTGGCGCCGACGCCCTTTTCCTGCCCGCTGCCACATTGTAGACTCTGCACCATGTATATTCCGCGACCCACAAAGCTGCTGTTCCAGCATGACGATGGCTGGAGCCGCTATATCGACAAACACGGCCACACACTCAGCGTCTGGACCAAACTTGCCGTCAAGCACATGCTCGCCTGCGGCACCTGTGTCATGGGTGTTCGCCGCTACTGCTGCGCCTCACCGGATTGCCCCCATGCCTGCTTCTTCTGCCAGAGTTACAAGTCCAAAGCCTGCAGCAGTTGTGGTCTCAAGGCCACCGAGCAATGGATTGTCGAGCAGCAGCACATCCTCCCCGACTGTGACTGGCAACACATCACCTCCACCATGCCTCACTTGTTACGGCCGTTCTTCAATAACAACAGACCCCTGCTCAACGACCTGTTCCACTGAGCTACCCGCGGCGACCTTGACGCCAAACACCACGTTTGGCGACTGCTGTTTTTTTTAAAAGAAAGAGGTCTAGCAAATCTGGCGTAACGCCGTCAGTGTCATCAGGTTAAATGATGTATATGATTCATTTGTTGATGAAGAATTCGTATCACTAGAATATCAGTGTGTTTCTTTTTATAGAAAATAGAGTGTTTTTGAAATTCGATTCGCATGATATCAGGGATAGCAGGGTGGTTCCGTCCCAGACTTGGCATATCCGCGACTGAGTTCAAAAATGGCTCCAGTGATTCGGTATAAGCATCAGCTTGTCTTTCTCCAAAACGTTGGAAGGTATAATCATAAATGCTGGAAAAATCCTCAACCGCGAGCTTTGTGAGTTTACACACGAAGTTTTTGTTTCCTCTGGGCTGCAATATCCTTTAATGATAAGGGACTTACCCCACTCTCCAACCCAGCAGTAACAGCCCGTCTGACAACTTCATCATGGGTTTCTTGTTGCTCCAACAATCGCAATGCTGAACGCATAACTTCGCTTGTTGAGCCATAACGACCGCTACTAATCAGCCGATAAATAAAAACCTCAAGTTGCTCCCCGAGGGTAACACTGGTTGTTCTCGCCATAATCAGCCCCATATGTGTTATATATTAACACAATGGTAGGCTAAGTGATTAGGCCCGTCAAATCACATTGCTCGCCACCGACACGGCACCTTCAGCGGTGGCGAGGCGTTTTACCTGCGTGTAATACTGTCGTTCCCGGAAAGTACATTTCGGGGTTATCGGGTCGCGCAAGGGAACTTCCCCCCTGCGCTCCCACGGAACCGGACGTGACAGTCTCCCGTCATCCGGCTCTTGTCGTTGACCGTTCACGCCGCGTACAAATTTCCCAGTGTGCAAACAGGCAGGGCTTAGCGCTCTGTATCCTTCTCAACCATTCATATGCCTGAGCCAGGCTACCGTGTACCCGCTTATATTTGCGATTTGCGGGCGACCCATTTCGCAAGGTGCAGATCTATATGACTGGCTATACAGTCCATCGCTGACCGATAAAAGCGCCCATAGTAATTAATCCAGCCCCGTAACATGGGATTGAGCCAGCGTGCCATTACTTCCAGAGACAACGGGGTTTTGTGACTCAGATCCCAGCCCCGAACCGTCTGCCGGATTGCCTTCGCAGCTCTGGCGCTTATCGCTGGCAGGAAATTCACCGATAGCTCCCCCTCTTTCGAGAATGACTTTCTTGGCCTGAATGTATAGCCTAGAAAGTCGAAGCTGATTTCAGGGTATGCCTCCGTTCTTTCCCTGTCCTTGCAGTAGACGACTTTCGTCTTGCCCGGACTCATTTCCAGCTTACATTCACCCAGGCGCGCTCTGAGCCTGCCGCGCAACATCATTGCCTGCGCATGGCTCTTGCAGTGGATGACAATATCATCAGCGTATCGCTCAAACTGGACGACAGGAAATTCCCGTTTCATCCACATGTCGAATGCATAGTGCAGGAACAGATTTGCCAACAACGGGCTAATGACGCCCCCTTGCGGCGTACCTTTATCCCTTATCTGCACCGTCCCATCCGGCATGTGTACCGAAGCGGTCAGCCATCGCTCAATGTAGAGCAACACCCACTTGCAGTCCGTGTGCTTGCGCACCGCTTTCATCAGGAGTTCATGATCGATGTTATCGAAGAACCCTTTGATGTCTACATCCAGCACCCAGTCAGTGCGCGAGCATCGTTGCCGGGCCAGCTTCAGGGCATCGTGCGCAGATTTGTGCGGGCGGTAGCCATAGGAGTCATCGTGGAATAGTGGCTCCATAATCGGCTCCAGCATGTTTTTGACCACCATCTGCGCGATGCGATCCGCGACCGTAGGTATCCCCAGCGGTCTCGTTCCACCCGTCGCCTTTGGTATCTCAACACGCCGAACTGCTGGCGGCATATAGCTGCCCGAGGCCATTCGATTCCAGATTTTGTATAGGTTCCCCACGAGGTTCTTATCAAATTCTTCAATCGACTGGCCATCGATTCCGGCACAGCCTTTGTTGGCTTTTACCTTCTTGTACGCGCTCCAGACAGCCTGTCTGGATAACGCAAACGGTTTGGACTGGCTCACAGGCTCCTCCCGCTTGTGCGGTTGACCGGTAATACAGCCCCAACGACTGGCCCCCTTCGCTCCACGCCCATTACAGGCGCTTCATCACTACTACGGAACCATCTGCCCCTGTGCCCCGCATTGGTACTCAGGCGCTCGCAGGGTTTCTGCTCGACGCCGCTCCCTTCGCATCGGGACGACAGGTTCCCACGTTCCATGCCAGAGCCTGTGTTGTGCTCATGCTGTCTATATGCCGGATGCCGACCAGCCAGTAACCAGATAACCGCTGGACTTATCACGCACCGCTTAGAAAGCGCGTTTTTGACATCATCTTGTTCCTTTCGACACTGCATCTACAGTTCACTCTCGTTCATCTTCACAACACATACATGACGCATCTGACTGCGCCTTTTCCCTGACGCTCACCACCACCGCTCTTAACGGCAGCAGCTCAGGATAGTTTGAAGGCTGCGTCTGGACACCGCCTCCGAGAGGCCGCCCCTCATCTCTCGCACAGCATTGCACCCTTATTTGCCACAGGGTGCATTCGTGGCACACCTACGCCGGAACCCCAGATTTTTCCGTCCGCCAAAATTATCCCTGGTTGAGCAGCTTTATGCCGTCAGCGCGCAGTTGACCATCCGGGGATATGTGGCGGTACAGCGTTTGTCGGGTTATCCCCAGCTCCTGGCATAACGTACTGACTTTCGTCTCTGGCCGCCCCATTGATGCCATTGCCTGTCGCAATTTTTTTATAAGGCCGTCCGCCGTTCCTCCCGCGGGCTCTTGCTGAGGCAAGGTCTGCAGCCGTTCGCTCGGCAATCAGTTCGCGTTCAAACTCGGCCAGTGCGGCAAAGATCCCAAAAACAAGCTTGCCGGCAGCTGTCGTGGCATTGATAGTCGCTCTGTGACCGGTCAGTACCTTCAGGCCGATCCCGCGTCCGGTAAGGCCATGCACCGTATTAATGAGATGACGAAGGTCGCGACCGAGTCGATCCAGTTTCCATACAATCAGGGTGATCTGGCCGTAGGGCCTTCATACAGGCAATAAGTTCTGGGCGATCTTCTCGCTTGCCCGATGCCCGGTCTTCATAAAAATGGGCAGCGTCACCGCCAGCAGCGATCAGCGCATCACGCTGTAAATCATTCGCCTGAGAACCATCTGCTTTTGATACCCGCATATAACCAATTAATATTTTACACCTGTCACATATACGTTGTGAGCGTACAGCGACGACAGTATTGACTGCGAGCAGATAGCTTATTCAGTTGGCTGGCTTACTCGCCACGGAAGGAGATCGCCAACTTGGCTCACCGGCCAGTCGGCGATCACATTCAGTATATGACGCAGATAACCTTCAGGATCTATACCATTCAGCCGGCATGTCCCTATCAGCCCATACAACAACGCCCCCGTTATCCACCGTGATCGGAACCGAAGAACAGGAAGTTTTTTCGCCCCAGGCTTACCATCCGCAGCGCATTCTCGGCGAGGTTATTGCCCACTTCCGCCCAACCCTCTTGTGCATAGTACGTCAGGGCCGACCACTGATTCAGGACATAGGCAAACGCCTTTGCCAGCTCCGAGTGGCGCGATAATGTCTTCATTTTTTCCCGCAGCCATCCTTCCAGCCCGTTCAGCAAGGGAACCGTTCTCATCTGACGTTGAGCCAGGCGCTGCTCTGCCGATAACCCACGCAGCTCTGTTTCGATGGTATACAGCTGGCCTATCCGTTTCAGGGCTTCCTCTGTGATTGCCGAGGGGGTGCGGATATGGATATCGTGGGTTTTTCGGCGGGCATGGGCCCAACAGGCCGCTTCCGTTATATCGCCGGTGCGGTACAACTCGTTGAACCCGGCGTAAGCATCAGCCTGTAGCACACCGCTGTAGTCCGTCAGATATCGCTGTGGGTGGATACCTTTGCGGTCGGGTGAGTATGAAAATCACACGGCCGGTGGCTGCATTGACCCAGCATTGCGATCGTCACGAATATACGTCCACAGCCGGCCTGTTTTCGTCTTTTATTACCCGGCAGTAACACAGGGACCGGCGTATCATCGGCATGAAGCTTGCCATCAGTCAGCACATAGTGCTACAGGGCTTCTTCCAGCGGTGACAGCAACCAGCAGCATGCATCCACCCAGCCAGGCAGCACCGAACGACTCAGCTCCACGCCTTGTCGGGCATAGATTTCTGACTGGCGATACAGCGGCGTATGCTCCGCATATTTTGACGCCAGCACCCGCGCCAGCAGACCCGGCCCGACGATACCTCGCTCTATTGGGCGTGAAGGTGCCGCGACCTGGACGATGCGATCGCACCACCTACAGGCATGTTTTCCGCACTGTGCGGATTACCCGGAAGGCACTGCGCATCAGCTCCAGTTGTTCAACCGCATCCTCTCCCAGATATGACAGTACGCCGCCACAGCCCGGGCAGCAGGTTTCTGCCGGCAACAGACGTTTTTCATCACGAGGAAGTGATTCAGGGAACGGTTTCCGTGTGCGAGTCTGGCGAAGGGGGCACGTTCCAGCCGTTTTGTCAGCAGACACAGTCCGTCACCGGTAGACCACAGCAGTTTGACCTGGCAGCCGCTGCGTCCCCGGAAGATGAAGATGTGGCCGGACATCGGATCATCTTTCAGCGTGGTTTGTACTTTGGCCGCCAGGCCATTGAAGCTATTTCTCATGTCGGTGATACCTGCCACCAACCAGATTTTTGTGCCGGTCGGCAGTGAGATCATCGTTTGAGCTCCCGTATCAACCTTGTCAACAGTAGTTCGTTGATGGCGCCATCAAGGCGGAGAGTCCCGTGCCGGAAGGCTACCTCGCAGGACAGATTGAAGGCTTCCGGCTCATGAGCTGCCGCGGGCGGTTGATTGGCAGGTTCGGTTTCAGCATCCAGCGTTATCGGAAGTAGCTGGGGTATATCCACTCCAGGTGATGCAGGCAACTGGAGCTTTCCCTGTCGCCAGTGCTGGCGCCATTTAAACAACAGATTGGCGTTGATACCGTTCTCCAGCGCCAGTTTTGAGATAGATACGCGCCGGTTGTGCCAGTGTCAGATGGATTTTACCATTTCTCGCCACCGGTCAGACGAAGTGACCGCGCGCTCCGGGCATTTGGTGAACAGACACAGACCATAGGCGTCAGCCCACAGTTCTTTAATCATATTGCCACGACGCCCCCGGAAGACAGATTGCTAGTTGAAACTCATGTATTAGAAGGGAAAATGGGGGGGCCACCTAAATATGGTTCTGGGTTATTAGCGTTGATTGATGGAGAACTCTCAGCGCTGAAGTGAGGTTATTTGTTACTTCAGGCGACCAAGATACTTCCCGTTTTCCATCGCATTAATTTTTCCCGTCTTCTTATATACGATCACTTGCACAAGTCCGACTCTATACACAGAGGCATCTGCGTTGTCTTCGTCGTTGCTGGCAGGCTTCCCGTTGATGTAGGCGATATTATCATTACCGCGCTTGAAATCAATGCCAAGCTTATTAATGTGGATGGCCTTTGTGTCTGTAGAACAGTGAGCAGCCTGTCCATGCTGGTCAGCGCCGTGGAGAGAGTACTTATGTCCTGAGTTATCTTTAACGGCAGCGTTCACATAGGCGGTTTGTTGTGCGAGTGAATAACAACCTGCCAGCAGCAGGGCACCCGCGCCAATTACTGCAATCATCATTAATTTTTTCACAAACAATTCCTCTTTGGTTATATAACGTTTCACCAAAAAAGCCTTCACTGGGAGGGCAACGTGGTGATAGATGGTGGTCAGGTTGTCCGGATCTATTTTTTAACACTCATTACCAGCCGATTGAGATGCCTGCTGGGTATCTGTGCCAATGGAGGACTTAACCACTACGCTGCCGTTGACTCGGGCAGAGAAATCGACGGCGACAGCTTGCATTTTTACTGTCTCAAAATTTAAGTTTCGAAATTGTTTATTCGCTTGGATTTGCCCCTATAACACCAGGCCCATCGACTCTCTTATTTAGGCCTGCCGGCGGGCGTCGCAGATATTCCCGCGGCGAACGGTAGCCTAACGCACTGTGCGGATGCCATTCGTTGTAATGCTCGAACGCCATCGCCAGGTTCTGCACTGCCGTTCGGGCATCCGGACGTGGCATAACGCTGATGTAGTCGCGTTTCATCGTCTTCACGAAACTTTCTGCCATGCCATTACTCTCCGGACTTCGTACCGCAGTTCTTTTCGACTCCAGCCCCAGCAACCGGGCGAACCGCCGGGTATCATGCGCTCTGTAGACCGAACCGTTATCTGTCAGCCACTCCATGGGGGCTGGCGGAAGGCTGTGCCCGAAGAGACGCTCCACCGCGCCCAGCATTACGTCCTGAACGGTATCACTGTCGAAGCCACCGGTACCGGCGGCCCAGTGCAACACCTCGCGGTCACAGCAGTCCAGAGCGAAGGTGACGCGGAGTTTTTCACCGTTATCACAGCGGAACTCGAACCCACCTGAACACCACCGCCGGTTACTTTCACTGACGGTCACTTTTCCGGTATGCGCCCGACCTACCGGCTGCATTCTAGGTTTTCGTCCCAGCAACAACGCATGCTGGCACATGATCCGGTACACCCGTTTGGCGTTGACGACCGCCACTGCCAGCGTCTCAGATTCGTGGCGCAGTAATGCCCAGACGCGACGGTAACCATAGGTTGGCACTTCACCGAAACGCCATGGATCCGTTCAAGCACGTCGGCGTCATCGGTCTGGTGCTTCCGTGCCATTCACTTTTTCCTTTCACCCCGACTCGCTGCTTGGTGTTCCTGTGTTATTTTCGTTCTTCATGGCGTGCCCGCTTTGTTTCCGTTGAAGTCAAACTACAATATTCAATGCATTAATTCAACATTAAACACTTGTTGAATTCAAGGTCGGGCCATACCGAAAACAAATTAACTTAACATATTCAATTAGATAACTTAAAAGCATAACCATTAAGTACTTGTTAATTTTTTTAAGTAATTTGTTTTTTAGGGTTTCTGGAGGTGAAAACGACGGGCTTTGAGCGAGAAGAAAACAAATGTTTAATTATGAAATAATGTTTAATTAACGTGTGTAAAATGCTAATGTGACGACTCATTATCCATAGATAAGGATGTTCCATTGAGTATCGAACACTATCCGACATCAATGCCATTTCCGTTTGCGGATGCTGTAGAGGCTGGCGGCTTTATCTTCCTTTCCGGGCAGGTATCAATGAGTGCAGAAGGGGAGCCGTTAACTGGAACCATATCTGCTCAGGCACACCGCATTATGAAGTCGATTGAGAAAACGCTTGCGCGTGCTGGCGCCACGCTTAACCACGTCGTCAAAGTGACGGTATGGCTGAGTAACATGAAACATTTTTGTGAATTCAATTCCGTGTACAGAACCTATTTCTCGGACGGTTACCCAGCAAGATCCGTTACCGCCAGCCGCCTTGTTTTTGATTTAGATATTGAAATTGAGGTCCAGGCTTTAGCTCCAAAGAGAGAACTATGAATAAAAAACTCGACGAACTGATTCATGTCCTGAGCGCCTCCATTGAGGCGTTAAGAACGACTGTTCCGGCAAATACAGAAGTGGTCTTACATAACCTCACTCAACCTGAATCATCCGTAATTAGTATCGTGAATGGCCACGTTAGTGGCCGGAAACTCAGTGACGGACTTTTAACGGGGCCGGATGACGACGCAGGTTTCTTAGGGCTAATGGACGCGTCAAAACGTGAGCCTTCACGCGTATTTAACGGCTACACAACGACTACCTCTGCCGGGAAAGTGTTAAACAGTGCTTCGACAATTTATTACAGCAAAGATGGCGTGCCGCTGTGTGCGTTTTGTATCAACGTTGACTTTAATGCGGTTAACCGTCTGAAGCGTGAGCTGGACTATTTAATCCAAGCCAGCACGCCCGCGATCAGCAATGAAGACAATCCCGCCAACATTCCTGAACAGCCACTTGATGAGGTGCTGGCTCAATACCGGCAAACGGGCGCGGAAAATAACATGGATTTCAGAAAGCGCGTCGTTTCTGAAATCCATGCGATGGGTTTCTTTAAGATTAAGGGCAGCGTCAATCACGTAGCGAAGGCTCTGGGTGTAACGCGATATACCATTTATAACTATCTGGAAAAAATAAATGAGAAAGAATAACGGTACAAAAATTCCTTTTTATCAGGTTGATGCTTTTACGACGAAATTGTTTGAAGGCAACCCGGCAGGCGTATGCCCTTTGACTGAGTGGCTGGCTGATGATGTATTGCAGGCCATCGCGATTGAAAATAATCTTTCTGAGACGGCTTTTTTCGTGCCGACTGAAGAAGGCTATCATCTGCGCTGGTTCACGCCCGGTGTGGAAGTAGATTTGTGCGGTCATGCGACACTGGCGGCATCATGGGTACTGTTTAATAAGCTGGGTTACACCGAGGAGAAAATCCGTTTCCATACCCGTAGCGGGCTGCTGGTTGTGTCGAAGAGCGGCGACGAGTATGGAATGGACTTCCCGAAGAAAACCGCCGCATCGATTGACACACCAGCTGGCTTGCTTGAGGCTCTGGGCATCACCGGCGACATTGTCGGTGTGTGGGAGTCGGATGACCTGATCGTAATGGTGGATGATAAGGCCATCATTGAGGAACTTTCACCTGATTTTAACGCGCTGAACGTTTTCGACACTCGCGGCGTTATTGTTACGGCGGCAGATGACCACTTTGATTTCGTATCCCGTTGGTTCGGGCCGCAAGTCGGCGTGAATGAGGATCCGGTTACCGGTTCTGCTCACACCTGGCTGGCACCACTCTGGGCGGAGCGCCTGGATAAAACTGAATTGACCGCGCAGCAGGGCGGAGCACGCAAAGGCACATTGCGTTGTGTACTGCGTGAAGATGGACGCGTTGAACTGTACGGCGCTGCACGCATGACCATTGAAGGCGTACTCACGCTATGAACAGACGTAACGAACTTGGCGCAACGGTTATGATCGGGACGACGGTTGTCATCCTGATGTATATAGCTTATGTCTGGGCATACTTTTGAATCGCTACAAGCTTAACGGACACCTCAGAGTCCAACTATAGAGCAGAATCGTCTACTGGCGGTGGGGTCAGTCCAATCATGTTGATAAATGCATCACGCAGTGATGCCGACTAACAACTTCGCCGACAGGTTGCAGACGTAGAAGCCCTGCTAAAACAGCAGGAGCAGCAAAGCGATCGTTACAACGGCCGGGATAACGATCAGTAGGTTCCGCGTCAGCTTCGTCAGTCGCACCACAGCCGTCCTCTACCTGAACACCTTCCCCGCGAAATAAACAGGTTGGGGCCAGCCGAAATCTGCTGTCCTGGTTGCGGCAGTGATATGAAATACCAAAGTGAAGTCAGCGCGTAGCAGCTGGAATTGGCCTCCAGTGCCCTGAAAGTGATCCGCACGGCCAGGGTGAAAAAGGCCTGCACCCGATGCGACTGCATCGTTGAAGCGGCTGCGCCATCACGTCCCATCGATCGCGGTGTCGCCGAGCCGGGTCTGCTGGCACGGGTGTTGACTGCGAAATACTGCGAACATCTGCCGCTGTATCGTCAGACTGAAATCTTTGCCCGTCAGGGTGCGGATCTGAGTCGTGCACGGCTCTCCAACTGGGTGGATGCCTGTAGCCGGTTAATGGCACCGCTGGATGAAGCCCTTTACCACTACGTGATGGACTGCTGCAAACTGCATACGGACGATACTTGTGTATTCCGATGATTTCGAACAGTGATTCCTAACCATGAATCGCTGCAGCAGCTCATTTGACGCTCAGAAGGAAGCTTATCTCAAAATAGTGAAGTTACTCGCCTGGAGGTATGTAATATCCTTAAAATTTGAATCTCGTTGTCATCATAACGATATAGCAAAATAAAAGGGAAATGCGGCACGATCAGCTTACGATACCGGTCATCATCACTGTTACGTGCTTTCACTCCAGCACCTGCTGTGCTATGCATGGGTTCGTTATTGAAGATTGCAGGTCATTCCCTCCACTGTATAATCTTCGGTCTCTTGGTTCAGGGATCTGGTCAAATGTCTGTAGGTGATGATGGGCTGCGCGATGCTATCGCGTTCTATACGGAGTGGGTATATAACGTTTCAGTGATTGGGCCGGGCGTGGCGGTGGAAGAATGGCAGGCACCATTATTCACATATATCATGACAAATAAGCAGTTTAATGAGCTTAACGTGATATGTAGACGAAACGGATGGCCACCTCAAACTAATCGAGGAATCACCTTCTACCCCCATGTAATTAAACACATTCTTAATTCCAGGACAGGCAAGGACTGTCTTACGTGGTCAGAGGTAGTTGAAATCATCAGCGCGGCGCTTAATTCACGAAGCACTGTTTTACTAAAACGCGATTATAATCAGCAAGTTATCGTGCTGAATTCTGTTGATGTCTTGAGAGTTGGGCGAACAAAAGAAAAATACCGAGGGGCATTGATTGTGGAGGTGTCTATAAAAGACTTGGCCCCGATCACCGCTTATCACGCGAACGAGGCCAAAGTACGCACTATCATGAAAGATAGAGGGTAAAGCGTGTAATCAGTCGGGGGTACGCCACCCTGAGCGATTTTCCTCAATTTAATGAGAATAAACCATAATGCCCAACGTTCTCCCCATCGGTCCCACAATAAACATTGTCATCGTAGGTCTGCATGGCATCGGCGTTTTTCCATGCGTCAACTGATTACGACTACGATTATACGCTCGCGTATATTGCTTAGTCAAATTTGAGCAACGTTTTGTGTATCGCCCCCAGGGCTTGTGCGATTAACCACATACCGCCAGGAATCACTGCCAACACCCACAGAACAGAACCCAGAACATCTCCTTGCAGCTGGTCGAGCTTACCAGCGGTAGCCGCCAGGTAGATAGCACTCAACACACAAATTCCGGTAAATTGACCGTTCTTCTTCATTGCTTTATTTCCTCACTAACTAAAACCTCACGCTACTGTCAGCCAGCCAACAGGTCAAAGTTAAAGGTCCGCAAATCGCCCTCCTTTCCCTAGACTATCAAATTTCCCCTAGCATAGGTTCTTCTTGATATTTGTCACAACGAACCGACTGTTAACTAAGAATCCATTTCTTTATGCGCGTCAGCGCATGCAGGCGACAGCTGGTCTACAAGAGAACAACCGTTGGTAAGGGTCGCCGGTCGCGCGGCGAAGCCGCCCAGGCCTGATAGGTATCACCTATCCCACCCCTAGCCCTGCAAGACCAGTTCCGCTAAACGCGCTGCTAATCGTTGAGTGCGCCGTCGGAGTGGTCACGACAAGGCGTAGCCGCAGTCGGGGCGTATCTCCGCGTTAGCGGGCCGTGAGGGCCGCTTATGGGCGTGTACTGAGAATGTTCAGCAACTCTTCTGACAGCGATTTGAGTTCTAGTTACAACATTCATCATTAAAAGCGACTCTGTTCCGGCCCTTTGGGCCGGGGCGGCGGCGCTTTTCAGCGGTGGTAGGAGGATTGTGGTGCTGAGGCTGGTGAGTTCGGATAGCTGAGAAATTTCCACGGTTCTTGCTTGGGTGTAGAGTCTTCTGCCTGTTGCTGTTGCTGCAGGAGCTACTTCAGGTTTTACTGAGTGTGGTTGGGATGTTAAGGGCGATGTTGTTTTTTGCCCGAGCGAAGTGAGGGAGGTACTCAACAGCAACGGCGTAAGCCGATGCGCTGAGTTACTCCCTTTTTAAAGGGCTTAGTTTGTTCAGAAACAACCTTCGAAATTAAGCATATTACTGAGTACCTTTTCGAAGTTAATGCAGATTACAAAGTTAATGTCGAAGTTAAAGGGTTATTCCTCGTCGATCGCTATTGTCTGCATCCCCGATCGACGCCGGCGGTCGCAAAAATCATGCCGGCATCGGCCGAAACAGGCCGGATCAATGGCCAACCAGGCATCAGCGGCGGGAAACAGGCAGCACAAAATCCCCGCGGGTAAGGCAGGGTAAAGCAAGCTATGTTCGGAAAATTAGGTTGGAATGGCGCCAACACGCTCCAGCAGCAGCCGGTAGAATGCCTCTGGATCGCTGTTCAGCAGTCCGGGCTGTTCACGTTTGAGCGTATTTTCCAGCTCCATCGCCTTCAGCGGCGAGCGGCCCATCGTCCACTGCACCCAGGCCTGATAAAAGCCGTTCTGCTTCTGGCGACGGGCTGCGGCCAGCTTTTTGATGTCGGCGGCGGTGTCATCCAGCAGCGTATCCAATCGCTGCTCGTTCTGCAGCCGCCTGGCCAGTTCGTTGCCAATCGCCTGCTCCGCGTTGCGCTTAAGGTTTTGCAGGTCGGGACTCACCACCCACCGCCGGATCTTTTTCAGCCGGTTTTTCAGCGAGTGCTTGCGCTCGATGTCGATCCCCAGATGCGCGATGCGCGCCAGGTGGCGCTCGTATTTTTGCCTGAGCGTTTCGGTCAGGCCGTTTTTAATCGCCCACAGCCGGTATTGGTTAAGCCACTGGCGAATTTCGTCCACCTGGATGCCGCGACTGGTGAAGAAGTTCTCCGTCAGCCAGATACGCAGCGGTTTGTTCTGGCCAGTATCGGTATCTTGCCCGCGCGATACGATGAGATAGTCCAACTGCTCGAGCACCGACAGCGCGTGCAGAGCCACGTCATAGGCTTTGCGGCCGCTTTCGTAGACATGCAACACCCCCATCGCTTTGGCCACATCCTCGAAAGGCAGCATTATCTCGAACGGGTAGTCGCTGTCCGGGTTATAGTCGCAGTTTGCGCCCAGCACGAGGGAAAGTACTGTCAGCGCCTCACGGCTCTCCGACCGCGCGGCAATACGCATCGGTTTCGGGCGGTAGTCGGGGTTGTTTCGCTGTGTATAGGGGATGTAGCCCTGCCGGCGCAGCTCGATCAGATCATCATTACGCCGCCAGTCGTGACTGCTCATGCGAGCAACTACTTTGCTCGCCATGCCTTTCGGCACCCGGCAGCACAGATTTGGCGTATAGCGACGATGAATTTTTTGTTGCCCGCGCCGCAACACATTAGCCTCGCCACGCCGGGAGCTACGGGATTCATTGATGTTGTGCTCAACATTCGCAAACTGGCTATTCAAATAGCCCTTCGCTTATGTTGCGCACTAGGAGTTGACCTTTAAAAGGCATAAAACTATACTCCCCGTATAGAGCAACAGCTTCTATACGGTTTAAGTTAGGGCCCCGTTAATCTTTCCCGTCCGCCAAGATAGAGAAGATTATCGGGGTTTTTGCTTTTCAGTGTTCTGGTAACAACCTCCAGACCCACTTCCCTGCCACCTTGCGGCGTGGCCAACCAAGAATTCTGCTAAACGATCAGTAATCTAGCACTCGCTGCTACAACGATCAAGAATGTGATGTCGTTGCATTTCAAATGTGTCTTGTCGACTCCATTTCAATCAATCGCTCAATCATTTCGGCCTGTGTAATACCTTCTCGTTCACACATGCTTTGAAGTTGATGCTTGAGTGAGTCTCTAACAAAAACACGGACTTCTTTGTGTGTGCTTTTCTTCCGTTCCAGAGAGATTTGCTGCCGTTCAGCGGCGCTCAACGGACTCCCCTTACGATAGGAACGTTTCGTTCTCGATGAGGAAGTTACTACGCTTGCGGCTTGTGTCATTTCAGCCTCCCCAAGGATCTAAAAAGGATCATTTAGCAGAGACTACTACAAAAACCTTGGCTTAGCAGCTTCAAAGCGATCTTTTCTATCTAGAACCAATGATATTGGCGGATATTGCCCTACATACTGAGATCTGCATCACCGATTTTTTACCGTCTTAACGAACCAACCAGGCGAGCAACGCCAGCATCAACAAGTGACCTACATAGCCGTATAAGAAAAATCCTCGTGGCAATAGGCGCCGGTGATTGCCCTGGACACCAGGAACAGCCAGTGGAAACGACCCCATAATCAACAGTGCCGGTAACACAAGGCCGGCCAGCATCAGCGAGACAGGTAGATCAGCGTTGAGCATCAACACGCTAAGGGGCCAGGAGATGATGGACAGGCCCCGTACCGGCCAAACAGTCGTTACATACCCCGGAAGAGAAACGCACAGCCCATAACTGGCCAACAACACCAAAACGCCGGCGGTACCGTAAGTACCATCTGTAGCACCATAAACACTCCACAAAGCAAACAGAACAACGCCGACTAACAACGGGTTAGGTGAACCTTTGCTCATTGGTCGTGATGCCAGCACAAGCGCTTGCGTTACCACGGCGAACAAGAAAAGAATGTTCGGATCAAAGAAATCACGCCCGTCATGTTGCATAACCAAGGCATACCCCGGCTGAGCAACAACGGCCCACAGCCAGAGTCGAGTCGCCAGTGCCTGCAGGACAGGCCGCGCCGCCAGGTTGTACCCCCACAGCAACGCAAACAGTGGAAATGCTCCCCGCCCCAGCAGCAGCAGAACCGGCTCATTTAGCCCCAGCGCGCGGTTGGCGTGATCGAACACCATCAGCACCAATGCCAAAAATTTCAGTACGTCCTGCTGCAGGGGGGTGAAGCGCACAACCTCGCGTACCTGCTGCAGTTTTCCGCTGTGCGGATCGAACATTGCCATCCGATTTCCTTTCTTAGTAAGTCGACTGCCAGTCCTGGCCCTGCGCCCAACGGGATTGCCAGTGAGCCAGGTACTGTTTGGCCACTTCCGGCATGTCGCGCAGCACCACCACATTTTCCGAGTTGGCGCGATGTGCCGATCGGCTGAAATTAAAGCTGCCCGTTTCTGTCGTCACGCCATCCACGACGATCACCTTGTCGTGCAAAATTTTATAGCTGTTCACCGTCCTGACGTTCACGCCGGCGTTAGCCAGCAGGTTCAGCGCCGTCCGGCCGGCTCCGTTCTGGTTGGCCTGCGCATCGACCACCACCCCGACGGCCACCCCGCGCCGGTGCGCCGCAATCAGCGCCCGCGCCACCTCCGGCGAAGTAAAGGCGTACCCCATCAGGCGAATATCACGTTGCGCATCGCCGATAACGCTCAGTACCAGCTGCTGCGCCGATCCTTCCGGCGAAAACCCCACCTGTACCGCCGGTGCCGCCAACAGAGGCGACGCCGGCAGCCAGCCGCTGAGCACCAGGGCGGCAACGCCAAACACCCGAGCGGGGAGTCGCCGCGTCTTATTCATGCTCATCCGCCCTGTTAAGCCGCGCCTGCAGGTGCTTCATGCCCATGTAGACCAACAGCGGCAACGGGACGAGCGCATTGCGCCAATACAGCGGCTGATCGCTCAGCACGTCCCACTGCACATATCCCCAGAGCGCCGCGGCCCCGGACAGCAAGACCACCGAGGTTAACAAGACGCTCTGCGCCCTTGAGACATTTTGAGTTGTGTTCATTCGTTTTTCCTTTAGGTAATGCCGTGCGAGGCAGGGGCTCGTCACCTGTCTCTCACGGCGTTGGACAAGCGCAGCGCGTCAGTCGCCGCCCAGGGTTTTCTCTTTGTTCAGTTCCCGCTCAGGATGGGTATCCCGCACCAGGTTCTGTTCATCCTGCTGCAGCCGGCTGCGGGTCGATACCGGCTCGCGCGCCACTTGGCGGACAGCGGCATCGACCCGCAGTGCCGCATCCTGACCCATCACCTCCCGCATGACCGCCTCCGGCAGACGCGCTTTCACGTCCTCGGCGCGCAGTTCGCCGCGCGCGAGCAACGCACGCAGCTGTTCGTCGTTCAGCCCGGCCAGCCGCTGCGGGTCAGGGGCGTTCGGTTCACGGCCCAGTTTGTCGGCCTGCGTCTGCAGTTCACGCTGCAGGCGTTCTTCCGGGCTCTCCGGCAATTTGATGACACTGTCGGACGCGCCACTCTCCCGTGCAGTGGCCTTGAGCGTTTCGTCATTCACCCACATCCTGCCGCCGGTCATCGCCTGGGGGTTGAACGGCACATCGTCCCCCTGCAGGCGTACCACCACGCCACTGTCGGGATAGCGTGCCGCCAGCCGGATACCGTCCTGCATCGTGCCGGCCAGTCGAGTTTCGTTGTTGCGACTCGCCTGCAGCGCCACGAACTGCGCGCTGTCACTGCCGAGCACCCGACCCTGTGTCGGCAGTCCGCCGACGCTTTTCCCCTGGGTGTCCGCCAGTGGCGCCAGCCAGGCGCCGGCCGCTTTGCCGTTGGCGTCATACATCGGCAGCATGGCGTGAGGCTGCGGGTATTTCTTGCCTGGCGACACATAGTGCGCCAGCGTGTCGCCGGTAAGTTGGCTTCCGCGCAGCACCGCGCGCCCCAGGGCGTTGTCGGATAAAGAGACTGCCTTGCTGTAAAGGTCGGCGGCCGCTTTCTGGCTGCCCGGCGCCATCCCCAGTACCGCATCATGGGCCGTGGTGCGCGCCTTCGCCTTGCCGATGGCGTTCAGCCACCCGGCTTCGTTATCGGTGTAAACCTGCACGTGCTCCTTGGCGCGCGACAGCGCCACATAGGCCGACGCCCGGTTGACCAGCGGCTCACGCCCACCCTCCACACCCTCGAGCGTGATGGCAAAACGTTCGCTGGCCCCCTGGGCACCGTGGGCGGTGATGGCATAGGCCAAATCAACGTGCCGGTCGTGTTGCTGCTCGCGGGGATTGACGGTACGGATCTGTTGTCCATCGGAGAGCGTGACCATGTCACCTTTTATCACCTCGACCGTCCAAGTGCTGTTGGCCACATGCCCGCGCTCGACGTCCGATTTGGAAAAGCGCATGCGGTCGCCCACGCTCACCTCGATGGTGCGTGGGTTGTACAGCGTGACGCCTTCGCGCACCGCACTGGCCGGGGAAAACTGCCGGGTATTGCCCTCATTGTCCTGCAGGCTGACGGTACGGGATTGACTGTCAATGCCGGCTATCCGGTAGTAGGTGTTATCCATCAGGACGACGGCGTCCCGGTTACGCGCCCAGGTATCCACCTTGCGCAGCTCGCCGTCACGAATATTGGCGGTCTCCAGGATGGGCAGACTGACGGACTCGCCCTTCAGCTCCCCGGCCGCTTTACGCTCACCGTGAATGCCGGCATTGATGATGTGCCGGTCGGCATTAAGGTGTGTGATGATCAGAGTATCCTGCCGGGCTGCTTCGGTACGCCCCAGGTAATCACTGACAATCGCGTCATGAATATCTGGAATATCTACTGCAAGTTCCATCACGGACTTAGCCGGCACCCAGGCATTGGCTTGTCGAGGGACGTTGGCTGGCGCCACCGTGCGCACCACGTCCAATGCACCGGGCACATCGTTATCAATCATCTTGTACACTGCCGGCTTCAGCTCGGGGGTCTGGCGCACAATTTCTTTCATGACCGCCATGTCGATGGCACTACGCCCCTGCGCCAGCCGGAACGGCGCGCCCGGCGAGATCGCTTCCAGCTGGGCTTCGTCACCGCTCATCACCGCGCGGCCGTTGCCCTCGGCAATCAGCGCGTAGGCGCGTGCCATGTCGCTGTTGCCCACCATCGAACTCTCATCCACCACAAACAGCGTGTTGCGATAGTCCGGTTTCTCGCCGCCGGCGACCTTCAGCCCCTCATCGTGCAAGAACGACGCCAGCGTTTGGGCATCGACGCCGGCCGCCTGCATTTCCCCCACCGCACGGTGCGTCGGCGCCAGACCAACCACGCGGGGGCGCTCGCTTTGAGATAGCAGTGCTATCCCTTCCAGCACCGCCTTGAACTGGGTGGTTTTCCCCACACCGGCATAGCCCTGGATGGCCACAAACCGGTCGGTCGTACCGAGAATGAGGTCAACACTCTCTTTCTGCCCCTGTGTAAGCGAGTTTTGACTTGATGCCAGTTGATTTCTCGCCGACTCACTCATCAGCGCCGGCATACTGTCTTTGCCGTCGGCGATCAGACGAATAATGCATTTCTCCGCCTCGAAGCTGGCGCGCGAGACCAGCAAGTCCGCCCCGACGCCGGGTGCAACATCCACTTTCAGTAGCTCCCCGCGTTCGACCTGCGCCTCGATTTCCGTCTGGATGGCCTCCATCGACACGCCTTTGGCCGCAAAACCGAGACTGCCGGCGAGCAGTTTGGCCTGACCAAACGCGACGCTATCCCCTTCCAGCGTCGGAATGGCCAGATGAATGGCCTGCTGCGCCGGAGTAAACAGTGATGATTTTTGCCCGGCGATCGCGGCATCAAGCCCCTCCTCACCGGCCAGTTGTTTGACCTGCTCGCCTGCCAGACGGTACGCCGGATGCTGGGCCACTTTCTCCTGCGTCTTGCGCGCATCAAGCGCTGAATAGAGGGTGATGTGCCCGCCGCTGCGCGCGATGCCACTCAGCGTGGCGCTGTTAAGCTCGTTTTTCTTCACCGCGGCATAGACCGCCGCCGTACTGCTCACCGAGGCGCCGAGGCTTTCCACATACGCCGGCGCCACCTTGACGGCGCTGAAGACATCGCTGCCGACCGCAAGCGCTCGGTCCGCCAGCTTCTGCGTCGCATCCGGCTCGCCGGCCATGCGCACCTGCAGCTCGCCGGCGCCGGCACGAACAACCGTCAGCGCCGTGCCGGCCTTCAGCGCATCCTTGCCCCGTCCTTCTTGACCCAGCACCCGCAGGCGTTCGCCGTCGGCAACACCTATCGTACCGGCCCGGAACAACGACCAGTCCTTGTCCACTTCTTTGACGGCAAGCGTGTGTTTTTCACCCTCGGCGCCACGCAACACCAGGTTGCGCGTTTGCGTACCGACCCGGTCGATAACGAACCGCTCGCGCTGCCGGCTCTCCGCATCCCAGCGCTCCATCACCATGCCTTCCCGGTAGGTATCGATGGCGCCGCGATTTTTGCTGTCCAGCCACACCGGTGTCAGCGTCGCAACGGTGGTCTCTTCGCGTCCCAGCAGCCCGGTATTTTTCAACTCGTCACGTATCATGGCCGTCAACATCCGCTGGTCGGCCGGACCGTTTACCTGCGCCACCGCCGACCGGTCTTCGACAAATGCCTGCACCACACCCTTGGCCAACTGACCGAATCGCTGGCCCTTGTCCGGCTCGCTTACCACTTCCGCCGGCACAGCCTGGCGGCCACTGAACTGATAGCGCGGTACGCCGGCCTCTTTCATGACGGCAAGGGCATTGCCCGTCCCCTTGCGCTTTTCGGTATCCATCAGCACCAGCTGCACGTTGTTACGCACGGCGCCATCCAGCAGCGCCACGGTTTCCTTGAGCGTCAGTTTCTCTGCCTGGTCAACGACCAGCGTGCTGTTCGGCGCAAACAGCGCCTCGCTGCCGAGCGCGGCACGCGTCACCACGCGGTCTTCATCGAGATGGACGCTTTGCTGCAGATACTGCTGTGACTGCCTATCAACGGTCAGCACGGTGGCGTCGCGGCTCTGCTCACGCGCCAATTCCACCACTTCCGCCACGCGGGAACGGTTTACCGATGCCCCCCCAATGCCCGACAACACCGCCATCGCCGGCGCATGCTGCGCAAGCGTCTGCACGGCATCGCTGTAGGCCGGCATGCTGCCGGTGCGCGGGTCAGACTTTGGCGCGCCTATCACCACCGCACTCTCGTCAAGGTGCGTGCGGCTAAGCTGCGCCACGCTCAGCTCATCGAGCAGATGAATATCGGAGGTAAAGACGCCCTTCTCCTTGTCGAGCGGGATAAGCTGCTCGCGCTCGATGGCGCGGTCGATACCGTCACGCACCGCGTCCAGCATGCCCGGCTCCCCGGAGAGGTAGCTGATGGCCTTGTTGGCCACCTGGTTGTGCGTAAAGTTGACCTGCCGGTCAGAGAGCGCCGAAATGGCTTGTCCCACCGCTTGGTCGACAAGCACGTCGCCCCCCGCTTCAAGCGGCGTCGGGGACGGCGTCACCATCGTGCGTGACTGGGCTTCAGCCAGATAAGCTTTGGCATCAAAGCCGGCGGACTTCATTTCCTGCAGCCACTCGACCGCCAGCGCAGCCGGATCGCTGGCAACCTTGGCCTTGCGGGTATCGAGGGTCGCCATATCGCGCGATTTGAGAGAAGCGCCGTCGCCGGCGATGGCGTCGATGGCGTGACTGCGCTTGGAGAATGCGCCTATCACGTTCTCCATACCTTTAAATTCCCACATGCCGTGCGGGCCGACGTTCTCGGTTTGATACCCCATCGCTTCCGTATCCTGACGCAGCACATGGCGGTATATCTGCCCGAAAGCCACCTGGTTGGCATAAACACTCTCAATAAAACCGGTCTTGCCGACCGTATCTGAGGACAGCGTCTGCCATTTCCCGTCATGCTGCGTGACGTTGGCCACCACCGCATGCGTGTGCATCTGTGGGTCAAGGTCGCGCGACGTATCGTGGTTAAACAGCGCCACCACCAGGTTACCGGTCAGTTTGGTCTCGGAGACGCCCTCGCTCATGCTGCGAGTCGAGGCCAGTTTCTCCACCTCCCGCACCGCGACTTCTACCGCGTGGTTATGCGCGGCGATAAGGCGTTTGTCGCCGCCCAGCATCGCCATGATGGAGACACTTTTGGGCGCCGAGAATGTCAGGTCATAGCCGGGTCGGTGTTTATTCTCGCCACCGACCATGCGGGTCAGGTCGCTGCCGTCCGGCAGCTTGCCTTCCAGCACAGCCACGAAATCTTTGACGTCCACCTTGCCAGTTAAACCTAACGCTTCTGCACCCTGCCCCACCCAGCGTTCGTCCATGCTGCCCAGCACGTAGTAGTTGTCCTGATGGGTGTAGTAGTCGCCGGCTTTACCGGCGGGGCCGACCTGGCCAATGCTCATCATCGGCATTCCCTCCCAACCTTCAGTTCCTGGCTGGCAAAAGACATATCCCATTGACATATCCCACGCCAATCACCACAATGGATATACAATACGTATATCCAAAATAGGAGGTGTTTCATGGAAACAACCGTATTTCTCAGCAACCGTAGCCAGGCCGTTCGTCTGCCCAAAGCGGTGGCGCTGCCTGACGACGTCAAACGCGTGGAGATCATCGCCGTTGGTCGCACCCGCATCATTACACCGGCCGGCGAAAGCTGGGACAGCTGGTTCGACGGTGAGGATGTCAGCGCCGATTTCATGACGTCGCGCGACCAACCACCGATGCAAGAGCGGGAGGCGTTCTGATGTTGAAGTACCTGCTGGACACCAACACGTGCATCTTCACCATCAAGAACAAACCCGCGCACGTCAGAGAGCGCTTCAGCCTGAATACGTCGCGCATGTGCATCAGTTCGGTCACGCTGATGGAGCTGATTTACGGCGCGGAGAAAAGTCAGGCACCGGAACGCAACCTGGCTGTGCTCGAGGGGTTCATTGCGCGCCTTGACGTTCTGAATTACGATGCCGCCGCCGCCGCACACAGCGGTCAAATCCGGGCCGAATTGAGCCGGCAAGGGCTCCCCATTGGCCCATTCGATTTGATGATTGCCGGCCACGCCCGCAGCCAGGGGCTGATCGTGGTCACCAACAATACACGGGAGTTTGCACGTGTTGACGGGTTGCGCATCGAAGATTGGTGTTAATCCTTTTTGATCTATGCTCATCATCAGAATTCATCTCCCGGCTCGCTGTCCCCATGATGAACTTCGGCCAGTTCGCGCCGATGCCTGTCGATATTGATATTGGTCTCTTCCCGGCGCTGCATGGCTTGTTGCCCCATGGCCTGCTGCGCCTGCCAGGCTTCATATTGCGCGATATCCACCACTTCGCCGTCGCCACTGATCCCAGGGGGCAGCTCCCCCCGTTCTGCATCACCATCACCGAGCGCCAGTTTCTGTTTCAGTTCGGCCTCCTGCCCCCCTGTCGCGGTGGCAGCAGCTGACACGACAGGCACGTCACTGGCGGGGTTCTCTGTCGACACCGTACTCACGGCAGTGACAGGGGCATCAGCGGTTTCGCGCGCACTGGCCGCCGGCAGGATGGGGGTAGCAGCGAACAAGGCATCCATATTGCCGGTCTCGGCTTCCCGCATTTCGATCGCCGATACAAGCCGCCCATCGGCAGCGGCATCCATCTTGCGAGGTTCATAGGGATGCGCGACCTGTCTGACTTTTTTGTACACCATCTGCAGCCTGACGGCCGGGTACGGCCCCGGCAGCGTCACATAGCAGCACAAATCAGGCAGCGTCTGGATGTCGCTGTAGCTCACCAGCTGCATGCGCTCCAAATCCTTACCGACGGACACCCCGTCCCTGACGGGGTCGGCCCCGTAGGAAAACTGCTCGGAGGCCTTGCGATACTCTTTTTCACCGACTTCGCCGGCGGCGAACTCGGCACCCACGCGATCCGGTACGCTGAAAAGGAAACGGGTGCGCAGCACCCCGAACAGGGTGGCCGCCGCCTTGACGCCATAAATATCTTCAAGCTGAGAGTAGGTCTGGAATCCCAATACAAAGCATCCGCCGAACTTGCGCGCTTCCGGCACGATGGACACCAGGTCCGGCAGCTTGTGCAGGGTGGGTAATTCATCGGCAAAAATCCAGACGCGGCGGTCCGGGTTCTCGCCCATTGATAACAAGCTGTGTGAGGCGATAGAGAGCCACATGGAGATCAGCGGTTTGAGCGCCTTGTGGCTGGCCGAATCGGAGGTCAGGAACAACCAGCCGTTTTTGCCGTTGTCCTTCACGCCGCGCATCCAGTCACGGATGGTGAACGGTGCCCCCAGTTTCTCTACGCCCTGCATGTAACGCAGTGCCTTGGCATAGTTGGTCAGCACGCTGCGAATGGAGATGGCGGTCTTCTCGATTTTGCCGTCCACCAGGTTGGCCGCCGGCGTACCCTCCAGATAAGCACGCAGACGCGGCAGATCGATGGACAACAGCGTATTGAGCAACTTGGCGTAGCTGCGGTCTTCGTCATTGCGCATGCGGTAGGCCGCTTCCACAAAGATGGTTCGGGCCGACCCCTGCCAGAACGGATCTTCGTTGCTGCCCATGGGGATAAGGATATCGGCGACGTTCTCAAAGTCCGGCAGTGTCAGACATTCCGACCATAAATCCCAGGCGACACAGCGTGCATCCTGCGGGTTGAGGATTTTATCGTGCTGTGGATCGTAGTAGTCTTTGACAAAATCACAGGACTTGTCGTAGACAATAACCATGTCACCGCGTTTGCGGGCATAGTCCATCACCTTGCGATACAGCCGTGACTTCCCCGTACCGACGCTGCCCATGGCGCAGAAGTTTTTGACCTCGCTGTTTTTTAGCAGCGGCAGCCCATCAATAATGATATCGGACGCCATACCATCGCGTTTGAGCATGTTGGCCACCACCGCAGGATTATCGGTGAGTGTTCGCCCGCCGGTTATTTCATCCTCGCTCTGTTGCTTGCCCTGACGGCCAAGTATCCACACGGTGACCACGAATCCCGTCACACACGCAACGGCCGCCACGATGCAGGCAAAGATCCCTTCACGCCAAATCAGCTGACCGCAGTAGGAGACGTAACTGTCGAGCAACACCTGTTTGGCGGTGTAGGTCAGCGTCTTGCCGTAATAATCCAGGTGGTAGAGGGTCTCTGACGGCGATATGCTCGGCCAGCCTTCCACCATCCAGACCCACCAATAAATCAGGCCGTTCGTGAGGTTCTGGATGGACACGCGCCACAACAGCGTGCAAATCGCCACCAGGAAGAAGGCGATAAACAGGCAGTAGAAAATCAGGTTGCCGATCTGCGTGAACATGCGCAGGCGCATAAAGGCGATCTGCCCACCCTGCGTCATGTCCTTGGCGTTAAAGCTCATCCACACCTCCCTTTGCTACGGCCAGAATGCAGGCTTCACGTTCACTGTCGGTTAATCGACTGAGAGCCAGCAGGGCACCGCGCATCACATGAGAAGGACTGTAGAGGGGGTTCTCAGCCACCATACGCTGCAGACGCCCAAACGTACCGTCATCGAGCCGCAGGGTGGTGGTATGCGTTTTGGCGGAGATCTTAGCCACCGTTACTCACCTCCCTGTTTGCGGGATTTAATAAGCTCCAGAGCGGCGGTAAATGCAGACAGGCGATAACGTCCGATATCGGCAGAGAAGATAAAACCAATAATGCATAATATAAATATATTAGGCACATGATACCCAAGAGTTCCTAGGTTAGCGTGGATAGCGAAAACCATACAGAGCAAATTTAAAATGGCCGCAACCAATATATATGTACGCGCTTTCTTAACTAACAAACCCAGCACTTTGGAAGTATTGCGAAAAGATGCAGGTATCGACAAATAAAAACTTCTCATACTAAAAAGCATCATTGATAGCAAAAATCCAAAAAAGGCATCAAAAATTGAAGAAAATGCCTCATCATCTGATATGCCAGTGGTAACTCCAAAGGCAACCAGAGGAATGCAGACAAGCCATAAAATGAGCGCCAAACAAGGCCATGCACAACTCCAAAAATCAGGAATTTGAACATCCCCCGAATTAAGAATATTTTTTAACTCTGTAGCTTCTTGTTGAACTATTTTATGCGTAACCATCATTTACCACCCCGCTCTTTATTGAATTTATCTTGCATGGCCTTTGCTTGCTCCATCATTTCATCTTTACTACTGGCTCCAGATATACTTTCCTGCTTCTCTTTTTCAAGATTATAATTTTTATTTTGTGCGGTTTGTTCTGATGAATGATTTTGCTGCAGTTCGTTTCTCTGCCCTTCAACATTTTGCTGTTGGCTATGAATATCTGTCTGAGTTTTTTGTTGGGCTGTTTGGTTATTATCAACCATACCATTAACCTGAGTTCCCACATCATTGCGTATGCCGGCCTGCACTGTTCTTTTTTCAACCGCGCTCTGGTGATTGTTATAATCAGCCTGAATATCCTGGCCGGCGCCTCCGCCACCAACAGACCCCATGCCGGCGCCAAGCGAACTGCTGCTGGACTGATATTGCGAATCCACCTGCGGCGCCACCTGTTCACGCACAAAATCACGTGCAAGCGACTGACGCGCGGCAACGGCGTCCTGCGATTGACCGGTCAGAATGTTGCCGGCATCGTTTGGTGCCTTGTCCATCACGTACTGCGCAAACTGCTGGCTCAGGTTCTCGCGCATATCGCCACTGAGACTCTCGGTACGCGAAGCCTGCTGTGACAGCTCCTGGCTGCGGGTATGTGCACTGCTGTATTGTTCGTAGCTGCTCTTGGCGCCCGACAAGGACGAAGAAAGCTGATCAATGCGCGAGTCCGCATTGTTATCCGTATGACTGCCGGACTGGCTGGTGCGCTGGCTGGTCAGGTAGTCCATCCCTTCCTTAAAGTCGGCCGCAGCTTGGGCGCTCTGGTCGTGACGGGCATCATCACTCGCCCGCGTTCCACTCCTCGCAGAATGAGATTCAGAATCAGACCATTTAATTCCGGCGTTGCCTCCACCATATCCTTCTAACGTCGCCCCAGTTCCCAACACTCTTAGCCCCGCAGAACCACGAACGCCAACTCTTGCATCAAATCCCGCTGATTTATCAGTGGCTCTTGCAGCCAGCTCCTGGGTTGCCTGTTCATTACTGACATTGTTGGCCTTGGCATAACTTTCCACCGCGCTCGCCATTTTGTGCGCCGCGATGCTGGACTGGCTGTTTTGCGCCGTGTCGGCACCGTGGGTCATGCTGTCGCTGCTGCCGCGCTGGCCGGTAAACTGCGACAGCTGCGTCCAGGCGCTGCTGATATTGCTGTTGAAGCCCTGCATGGATGTCTGCGCCTGGGTCTCGGCTTCCCGCGCCATTTCCTGCTGCGCGGTCGCAATCTGCTTCGTCACACCGATATCCACCGGCAGTTTGGACATCGCGCCGCTCGCATCCCAGACGCTGCTGCCATCGCCCGTGCGGGTCTGCGTGCCGCCGGTCGGCAGTTGCGCGGTCATCTGACCTGTACGCACGCTGCTGTTGGTATCCCAGGTGTTACCCTGTACGTTGTCGGTTTGCATGTTGTTGAAGCTGTAGTTGGCATCCGACACGCTCATCGCCGCCGACGCCGCCGAACTCTGGTAGGCGCCAGTCATGCTGTGGCTGACACTCATCAGCCCCTGCCCCAGCCCTTTGGCGATATACCAGGAGATAAACGGGATCATGCCGGAGATATAGCCGGCGGTATTGGCCAGATCGGAGTAGTTCAGCTTCACCGTGGACAGGTTGCTCAGCACCACGGGCGAACCGGCCTTTTGGCCGTAAAAGGCCATCGCGCTGTTGAGAATGGCGTACAACAGCGGCCAGCTCATCACCCACAGCCAGCCGAACACGTAGGCTTTGGCCACTTCCTTGCCCTGGTTAACCATGCCGATCACCACCAGAATGGGGAACATCCCCATCATCATGCCGATCAGAATGACCTGCAGCATCGGTAAGGAGCGCATCATCACCTGCCCGAACGTTGCCTGGGACAGGCGCTGCTTCTCGATGGCCGACGTGCTGGCGATGTTGAGCATCCCCGCCGTGTCACCGCTGCGCGCCGAGTAGCTCATGATGCCGCTGCGCAGGCCGTTCATGACGATGTTCTGCTTGATGATGTCGCTAGCCGTCTTTTGGTTCTGGTAAAAATACTGGTAGCTGTTCCCCAGCAGCTGCCCGAACAGCAGATCGCGGTCTGGACGCCCCCCAAGAATGCGCCGCGCATAATAGCTGTAGGTCGGACTGCCGGTTTTCGCTTCCAGGCCCAGCATATTCTTCAGCGGCATCGCGGCTTCTTCACAGGTCTGGAAACGGCCGTCCTTGTTGAACACACCGCGAAGCGGACTCGGCTGGCGGAAGATCAGCGCATACGGATCTTCGGAATGCATCAGCTCCTCAAAGCTGTACTTGTGATTGAGCAGCATGTCGCCCACCACACAGTTCTGTACATAGTCGGCAAACAGGTTGGCCAGCTCCGGGTTCTGGGCGGTGAAGTCGGTGCTTCGGGACACCAGTGAGGAGCCGAACAGCATGCCGGTCTTGCTGTAGGTCACCGCATCCGGCTGGCTGAACACCATTTCGTAACTCAGCACCATGGCGTAACTGATGCGGGTAATGATGGTCGCCGGCAGCACAATGCCCAGCGGCACATTGGCCACCCGCTGAATCGAACGCTGATTGGACAGGTCGATAATTTGCACCGGCTGCGCCTTGGTCAGCAACGCCGAGGAGAACACCAGCACAAACACCCAGCCCAGGATATCCATCAGATCGCGGCGGGCGGTATACCGCGCAGCCAGCACCAGCACGCTGATGGCCACCGCAAAATTCCGTATCCAGTCCCAGGTATCCGTCTGCATAAAGGCCGCGACCGCGTTAAGGTTCTGCGCCAGCCACTCCGAGCCGCCGATGACATAGATTTCCGTCATGTTACTGCGCCTCCCCGAACTGGTAGTTGTTCTGGTAACGCGTCAGCAGGCGTGCCGACACCTGCTGGCGCATGTAACGCATCTGCTGCTCGACGACCAGCAGGGCATCGGTCTGCACCTGAACGCGCGATTGCAGGGAGGCGATAAGCTGCCCGGCCTGCGTGAAGTTGTTGTTGATTTGCTCAACGGTGGCCTCCGGGTAGTTCCCGGTCGCCAGCATGGCGCGCGCGCCGCCCATCAGCTCCTGAAGGTACTGCATCAGGATGTCGTAACCCACGTAGTCGGCCAGTTGGTGCACCATCGCGCTGGACACGCCGAGCATTTGCGGGTCGGTCAGGTAAGTCAGCAACGGTACATGCGTGCTGGAAATCAGACCTTTCTCCGCATCCGTCAGCCGCTCGTCGTTGCGCGCCTTGCTCTCGATGCTGAACAGCATTTTTTTGATTTGCCCTTTCAGGGCATTGTCCGGACTTATCGTCGTGGTGCTGTCGGCCACCACCTTCAGGCACTTGTCGCTGTCGTTGCAGTGATAAACGCGGGCCGCGCCGCCTTCCATCAGCGCCTTGATAATGCTCTGATCGGTAGTGCGTGGCGGCAGCGGCGTGATTTCGCCGTTGGGGCCGAACACCAGCGAGCCGGTCAGCGTCATCACGAACTCCTTCAACTCCTTGTTGCCGTCGAACATCCGGTTTTTGGATAACGCATCCCACATGATGTTGATGTTCTTGGAGATACGCTCCTTATCCTTCTCTCCTGCCCGGTCACGCACCGAGTCACCTTTGCCCCCCACCGTGCAGCCCTGCCGCGAGGCAGCCCAGTCGGCGAAGATGTTGGATTCGCCGGCAATGTCCTGGCAGACCTTCTGCTGAGAGACCTGCGTGCGCGGGAACAGCCCGCCGACAATGCCCTGCGCCGCCTGGCAGCTGCTCATGTTCATGCTGTTGATGTCGCTGGCCATTTTCTGGATGAAGTCTTTGGCGTCTTTCAGCTCCGGCACGGTGGTCTGCAAGGCCAGATCGAAGAAGTAGCCGGCGGCGTTGGACATGATCTGTTTGGTAAAGCGCTGCAGCTGCTCGCCGTTGATAAAGCTGAACGCGCCCAGGTACGCATCGATGCCGCCGCAACCGGCATTGATATCCGGCAACGACATCGAGATCAGCTGTATTTGCTTCACGCCGGTGCGGGCGTAAATCGACCCGCCCGAGATATACCCGGCCGCCTGCCCCTGCCAGACCGCCGGTGCCGTGGTGTTGGACGCAAACCCCAGCTTGTCAAAAAACTGGTTCATGTCGCTGTTCATGTCGGCCACGGCCGGCACCGTCAAAAGCAGCCCCAGTGCGATGCCGCCAAACCGAGTGCGCAAAGTCATTGTTGACCTCCCCTCATCAGCGCTTCCTGTAACACGGTATCAAGACGCGCCATAAAGCCGCGCTCATCGCTGGCCCCCTGGATCATCGGGTAGGTCGCCAGCGTATTGACGTTCACCAAAAACGTTGTCGGCGACGCCACCGGCAGACCGGGGAAGAAGGTGCGCATCACCTCCGGCGGCGCCGGGATGGCCTCCGGAAACGTGGCATCGCCCTGGCCGTCGAAGGTGTAGGCGAACACGGAAAAGCCGACCCGCTCCGACAGCGATTTCAGCAGCGGATCAAACTGGTGGCAGTACGGACAGTGCCCCTGCATAAACAGCACCACCTTCCAGTCATTGAGGTTGACGCGCGCGCCGTTGCTGAGCGTAAACCAACGCGGCGCTGCCGCCGGCTGCGGAGCGGGGACGGACGTCGCTGATGGCGTCCGATTGACGCCGGCGTTTTTCTGCAGCGCCGCTATCTCATCAATTGTGGAGCCATGCGCCAGCCCGGTTAACAGCAAGGCCAGCCAGGCGATGTTAGCGATCCGCATTCTGCACCTCCCCGGCCCCGTGCTGTTCGTCTGTGGTCGCCGGCGACGGCGCCTGTTCACGATGTGCCGCGATATAGGCCTGTTTTTCCGCCTCCTCACGCTGCCGTTTGGGGACGCGCGCCAGCTCATCGAGGATTTTGTAGCCGCCGCAGACCGTCAGGGTGAGCGCGATAAACTCTGCCAGCGTCACCGCCATGTCCGGCGCCCGGTGCACCAGGCCGGCCACAATATGGAACCAGATCCCGAAGGCCGCGACCCAACCGCCGGTCGCGTCGATGTCAGGGAATTTAAATTTACGCATTCAACGCTCCGTTAATAATTGGGTTTGAAGTCGGTAAAGACGTTCAGGAACTGTTTGGCCAGATCGTCCTGGCTGATAAAGCCATAGGCCAGCGGCTTGGCCGCGCCGCTGCGCGGGTCAACCAGCATCAGTGCCGGGAAGTGGCTGATGCCCAGCCGCTGTGACTGTCCCGCATCGCGCCGGCTCTCCGGCATCGCAGGGTTGACCACCCCGTCGATAGTCACCGGCACCACCGACAGCCCGTAGCTGTCCCGAAAGCCCTTCACCACGCTCACCAGCTGACCGTCGATCGGCTCCGCGCCGCGATAGAACAGCATCAGCCCGTACTGCTGCGCCATTTTGCCGATGGCCTCGCGCTGCGCGGCAAAGTCGGCGGCCAGCTGGCTTTTCACCGTACCGTTGTAGTGGCTGTATTTGAGGTTGTAATCCAGCTCCGGGTGCGCTAAAAACGCCCGCTGCGCGGAGCGCTCAAACAGCCCCGCCTGCTGGGTGAAGTAGTTCTGCATCTGGAAGAATTTCACGAAGTTCTCGGTGCTGGGGTACAGGATGGCGTCTGCCAGCCGCTCCTTGAGCGATTGCTGCAGCAGCTGCAGCTTTTGCAGTGCGCCGGCCGGTGCGGCCGGGGCTGCAGCCTGCGGTGGCATCTCGTCGTCAGCGGGTTTGGCCTCCCGCTCATACCACTGCCAGCCGCCGGCCTGCGCGGTGAACGCCGCACCCAGCAGGCTCAGGCTCAACAGCGCCGCCGCCCTGCGGTTGGCCAACCCGCGTGCCGCCAAATTGAAATTTGAAGTCCCGCGCGTTTTCACTTGGCTGCCTCCGTCATGCGATCTGCAATTTGCTTCTTCACCTTTTCCAGCAGGGCCGCGTCTTCGGGCACCTTCTGGTTCTTCATCAGGTCTTCATAGAAATTGGCGAAGTCCAGCTGGTCGAAGTTGATGCGCTGCAGCTCGTCTACGGTAATGCCCCGGCAGTCCGGTGATTTTGCGGCGCCAAAGCCGATACCCAACTGCCATGCCCGCCCCTGCTGCTGAACAATCTGCGCCAGCTTGCTGTCGAATTGGCAGTAGCTGCGCTTCTTCTGCAGGCAGACACCCAGCACTTTCTTGCTGCAGTATTCGCCGACGCTGACGGTCAATTTGTTCTCTTTCGCCTTGCCCAGCGCCTTCTCTTCGCTGTCGCAGTGCGCCAACCCGACGCTGTTACCCCACCCGGAGTCCTTGCAACAGTCGCTGAAACCGGCAAATGCCTTGCGGCAGGACTGCCCCTTACCGGTGAAGGCGCGCACATCGATACCGTTCAGCGCCGCCACGTCCTTGCCGGCGGCCGCCACCGCGGCCAGCTCGGAAACGGCGTGCGCAAAGTCGTTACCCTGAGTGCCCTTCTGCGCCTTGTCGCACTCCCCGTCCAGGCAGTACATCTGGCCACCGCACAGCATCACGTTACCGGTGGTGCGGGTTTCGCAGGAGTAGGTCACGTTCTCGTGCAGGCACTGGCCATACTCATCGGAGAAGGCGCAGCCGTGCGTGGCAATAGTGCAGGCCGGATTGTTGGCATAGGCTTCGCAGTTGCCTTGGCCGGCCTCCTGCAACCGATAGGTGTCGGTAAAGCGCCAGCAGCTGGCCCACACCGGGTAGGTCTGGCCGTTGACCGTAACGGTTCGTTCGCCGCCCGGCTCACTGCAGACGGTATTGACCTTCACCGCCCCGGCCTCCTGCGCCAGTGGACAGTCGGCCGGCGTCGATGTGGCCGGCACCCAGACCTGCACCGACGAACTGCCATCGAACTTCACGTAGAACACCATCGGCGAGCCGCCCCCGCCGCCGCTCAGCTGCCTGACCATCGCATCCAGAAAGGTATCCAGGTGGCCACCGGGGTCCATGGTGAGGAAAATATCGACCTGCTGACCTTGCGTGAGCGTGACGTTACCGACGTTCAGCGGCCGGCTGCCCCAGTCCTGACGACCATAGCGCACCTCATTCCCCAGCAGTGAAAAGGCCAGCGGCACGCCATAGCTGTGCAGATCGTCCTGCAGCTCGAGGTATATCGACCCCGTAGTGAGCTTGCCGGTAAACGGTGCAGTAAAGGTGCCGTGAATGCGGTTGCCTTCTTTCCACCAACGGATCATCGATTTATCGATGTGTGCGTTACGGTCTTCATAGCGGGTTTCATAGTGGCCACCGATGTCGGTGGCGCGCTCGCAGGTACGCATCACCGCCGTATCGCGCTCGCACACATGGCGGGTGAATTCACTGCGCGTCACCTGCTCGGCTTTGCAGTCCGGGCCTGTCTTGCCGACGATGCTCTCGGCCTTGCCTTCAATCTCCTTGCCGGCCTGGATAAAGGGCGCATCGTGCGAAATCGGCTCCTTGGGGTTCTTGAGCACCGAATCGGTCACCGCCTGCCCGATCTCGGTCTGGCCCCAGGCCGTGCCGCCGTCGGTCTTGAGGTTGTTGGCATCCCCTGCCGTCACTCCACCGTAATAGCCTTTTTCTTTCGGGTTATCGGTGTAGTTCGGCAGCACGTTGGCCGGGTTGGTGTTCTGCAGCGTCCCTGTACCCTGGTCGGCGACCTGTTTGGCAAACTCGCTGCCGGTCTGGAACACGTCATCACCTTCCGCCCGGCAATCGCCGGTGGCGAAGATAAACGTCCCCAGCACCAGGGCATGTGTCGCCAGCAGACCGGGCAGAGATTTCACCAGGTGGGTCATTTGTCCTTCCTCCTGCTTTTTTTATTGTTTTTTTTCGGCATTAGAGCCCTGAATACGAGCCCCATGAGCCCCGCGATAACCAGGGTCAGCTGCATCAGTGAAAACAACTTCTGTAGGGGCGTGCCAAACATGTCCATATTCACGCTGCCGCTCATTTCACACCTGCCTTATCCAGTAATGCCTGAGCCGTGGCGGCACAATCGCCGTCTTTGGCGACCTTCTTCAGCGCCTGCGCCATCAGCAGGTTGCCGCGCACCACATCGAAGCCGGCTGCGCAGCGCACGACCAACGCCGGCACGGCGGTCACGCCGTACTGTGTGTAGGGTTGCGGGTCGATTTGCACGCCGTCGATACCGCCGGCTTCCACCAGTTTTTGCACCCGCTGCACCGTTTCACGCATGTCGCCATTCACCATGCCGCGCAACGTAGCTGGAATGCCGAAGCGACGCGCCTCCTGCAACATACGGCGAATTCCCTCCTCGGGAATAGCGAAGGACACGAAGTACAGCGCCCCTTCAGCCGGTTGCTCGGCGGCGTCCTGGCGCTGCTTTGCCGCCAGCTGGTCGATAAAGGACTGGTCGTCCTGCGCCAGTGAACGCGGGGGCTGATTGCGCAGGAACTCCGGCACCAGGGTGTTTTGGTGCAGGTCAGACGAGCGTTTTTCCTGCTCGCGCAGCCATGCCCGGTTGCTGTCCACCTGGGCTGCCGCCTGCTGCTGCGCAATCGTCACCTCGCTGGCAGGCGCAGCGCTGTCTGCAGCCCAACTTCCTGCCACATATAACGCCGAAAGCGTCAGCGCCAGGGCTAAGCTGTTCAATCTATTCATGGCGTTACCTTTAATGCTGCTGATCACCGTCACACTCCCCCCTCAGCCATCAAGAAACCCAGGAAACAAATCGAAGCGAGGCCCACAGTCAGCGCATTAAGCAATAACAACGCCTCCATGGATGGCCAGAAATTGACCCCTTGCACCGCCATTCCGAATAGCGTAATCACGAACCACAACCCCCAGGCAACGCAGCAGATCAAGCCAGAGGCATAGGGGCCAGATGACGTATCATTCAGTTCGAAAACCACCATCCATAAAGCAATGATCAACGTCCCTAACACGCATAAACCAATCCATAAAGGCCAATTCAAAAAGGTCTGCTCTTGGGAGCCTGTTCTCAACGAAATCGCTCCTAACACCAGAAATACGACCCAACTCAGTGGATAGAAAAATGAAATACGTTTATAAAACATGGGCAATTCCCTATAAAAATACGCAGTTGCGCTTGCGCCACATGACGTAGCCGAAGTTCTTCTTGCTGGCCGGCGAGTTGTGGCCCACCTCCCAGCGCATCACGCTGCGCCCCATCGGGTGACAGCGGGCGCTGTCCGGGTACATGTTCACCATCTGATAACGCCAGCGCTCTTTCGGCATGATCGGTGACGGATACTCGAAGCAGACCGCCCGGTCTTTGCCGATGGACTCCATGATTTGCCCCTGGCGGTGCAGCTTGAACGCCATCTTTTCCGAGACCAGCACCGACGACTGCAGCGGACTGATTTCCTTGGCGACCCAGCCGTTGAACGGGTACATCGAGCCCTGACTGCCGGCGCACCAGAACAATGCGTCAATCGGCAGATGGAAGCCGCTGGCAATGGCGTCGGCCGCGCAGGCGCCCTGCGCCAGCGGGTTGGCAAAGACCACGGCTTCCGGGTTAAGAATGGTGGTCAGGCTGCTGTCGACCCAGGTCGGATCGATTTCCGACAGATAGGCAATATCCAGGTCGCCACCCTGCAGGCAGCCCACTGACGTGATGATGTTCAGCCAGTAGGTCAGCGGATATTTGTACCAATGGACGTGATAGAACGCGGTGGTCACGTCGCCCTTGCCACTGCTGCCGCCGGTGCCGGTGCCAATCTTGCCGAGATTGATACTAAAGCCGCCCAGATTGACCATGCAGCCCGGCGAACGGGTCACGTCAGTCATGGCCATCGGCTCCCAGTACCCCATCGCCATCCCGATACGCTGAAAAATCGGCGGGGGTGCCGGACAAAACTGGATAGGGCTGCCCGGATTGCCGGTATCCGGCAAATCCCCCTTGCCGACCGGAATGCTGCCGATCGAGAGCGGGAAGATGCAGCGCCAGCAGATATCGGTGATCGGGTTAACAAAGCGCCCCTGACAGGCCGCATCCGCTGCCTGAGACGGTGCCGAAAACAGGCCTGCCGCGACCAGCAACGCCGAGAGCCAGCACCGGGTCATGCGCGACGCTCCTGGCAATGGGCCGCCCAGTGTGTTCCCCGGTAAATATCCTGCAGATCCCCCTCCATCACGGCCTTGATCAGGTGACGTGAATGAGCATCCTGCGGCAACGTCGATGCCAGGAGCCTGAGCCAGCTATCCATATACGCCAGATGGTCGAGCAGCATATGTCCGTCACGGCAGTCCCCGGAAATCATCAAACCTCGTACCCGCTCGGCCATCTCGCGGCATTCCAGAATGCGTTTGTAAATCCCGCTACCGCTGCACTCAGCCGCTTGTATCGCCTGAAGTTTCATGTGGCTGTTGGCCAGTAGTTGCCGACAGCTCTGCAGCTGATTCTCGGTCGCAATAAAACGTTTACGTGTCACAAACATGCTTATCCCCTTCAGTTCGCGCTGCCGGCGGCAGGAATGGATTCGATACGCAGCCGCAGGCCGCTCGGCGCCGCCGTGATGCGCGCCGGCACCGTCGTCAGCCCGAACCGGCGCGACAGCGCCCCGCCCTGATCGAAGTAGATACGGCTGTCGAGCGCGGCAGAGGTCTTGGGAATGTCGCCGTTGACCAGAATGACCTTCACCATCAGGGTCTCCGGCTGCTGCGCCTTCATCCAGGCAACCTGCTGCGGATCGTCGCCGTCGATGAAATACAGCGTCTGCGCAAACGGCACGGTGGCCAGCGGGTTGATAACGTCGCCCTTGCGAGCAAACACGCGCCCCTTGTCGTCTTTCAGGTCAGAAGAGAGCTGCACGCTCGGGTCGAAGAAGCGTTCGGCATAGCGCTCGGTTTTTCCGATGCCGGCGACCGGCTCAGGCCGCTGGCTGTGCTTCACGGTGCGCGCTTTGAACGCCGTCATTTCCTCATCCCAACGGCCGCTGCGCTGCAGCGCGGTCAGACGTTCGTGAATGGTCTGCAGCATGTCCGGCTCGGCCACCGGGTACAGGTCGCCCCAGGTGCCGAAGTCTTTGGCCACCGCCATGCTCGTAAGCTGTGAAAGCCCGAGCACCGCTATCAGCAGGCTTTTACGTAAAGGCTTAGCCACGCTCTGCCTCCTGATACCGTTCGAACCAAAACACGACGGGCGCGGGTTTGACTTCAATCAACCCGAAGCGCTCGGCCGTGCGGAAATTGACGCTGTAAGCCCGCGCTCGCTCAGCTTGCGCAGCTATCTGCTCGCGGAACGTCTCGAGGCTGAAAGTCGTTTTGAACAGGTTGCACGGGGCGCACGCCGGGTTGAGGTTCTCGATTGCATCGCGGCTTTCATGCAAAACCTTGCCGGTCGCTTTCAGTTTGAACAGACCTTTTTCGGCGGCGGCCATGTCCTGCTCGGATTCTCGCATCACCGGCTCGAGGTGATCGGCATGCCAGCCTTTCTCCGGCAGTTCACAACCGCAGTAGGCGCATCGGCCGCCAAACTTCTCGCGCAATACCGCGCGTTGTGCTTTGGTCAATTTAGCCATGCGACACCGCCTGAGGCGGAATATCTGCTTGTTTTGCCTGCGCAACCGCGGCCTGCAGCGCCTTCACATCCACGGCGCCGTACAGCGGCGTCACCTGATCCGCACGTGCATCACGGGTCGGCATAATAATAAAGGCGGGAGTGCCGCTGATGTTCAGCTGCTGGGCCAGCTCGCGTGTGGCCAGCAACGTTTTCTCCGTCTCGGGCAGCAGGGTCATCGGCGCAGCGCCGGCCGCCAGGAGTGACGCATTAAGCGTGGGTTGGGACAAACGTCCTTCGTTCTCACCGGAGGCAAAGACTGCATTATGGTAGGCCAGATAGGCATCGCCGCCCTTGAGCTGCCACAGCGTCAGGCCGGTGCGTGCCGCCTGCACCGACATCGGCCAGCGGCTGCCAAAAATGGGGAACTCCTTGAACACAAAGCGCACATCGGGATTATCTCGCACAAAGTCGGCCACCACCGGCGCCATACGCGCGCACCAGATGCACTGATAGTCGAAGAACTGCACCACGGTCACGCCGCCGTCAGGATGCACAACCGGCGTCGCCGGATCGTGCAATAACGTCGCCTGCAGTTCCGGCTGCGTGGTCAACGCGGTTTGCACCGTGCGATTGGCCAAGGTCTGCTGCTGCGCCTCCAGCTTCTCGCTCATCTGCAGCAGGATGTCCGGGTGCGCCAGCAGGTAATCGCGGGCAAGAGTGCCGATGGCCTCCTGCTGCGCCGGAGTAAACGCCGGACTCGGATCGGGTAAGGCGTTAACGGACGGTAACGTCGATGGATAATCGATGCCACGCAGTCGAGGTGCCTCCCTGTGAGCCTGGGGGGGCGTCGGCGTCGCGGCCACTGGCTGCTTGTTCTTCGCCGGTAAGAATTGAAGGGCAACAATGGCGGCAGTCACAGGGAAGAGAGCAATAGCGGCCAGAAAAAACACCGTATTTATGCGATTTCGACGCTTTTTCATAATATCTCGGGTATTTCGATTCATGGCTGATTATCCTTATCAACACTGACGGTATTGCCTCGCTGCATTCGGGCAGCAATATCCCGCTGCAGCTCGCGCGTCACATCCTTTGCCCCTCCCACCACCGCCGGCGAGACCAGGATGATCACGTTGTTGCGCTGCTGGTATTGCGTGATGCTGGTTTGCAGCGCGCCGGTAAACCGTTCGGCCAGCAGCTTGCTGCGCTCCGGCGGCAGGGATTGTTTGGCGGCGCTCTCGTAGAACGCCTCCATGGTCTGTTTCATGTCGAAGGTGACGATCGCCGGCTGACGCTGCAGCAGCCACAGCGTGGCCCCCACACTGAGCAGAACGGCAATCAGCACGCAGACCGCCCCCCACAGCGCAATGGCACGTTTCTGTGCCGAAGTATTTGGCGGCGTGATAATGGCAGGCAGTGTCATGCGGCCGCCCTCCCCGTGTAGTTTTCTTCCACCCAGCGCTCGATGCGCGCCATCTCCTCGCCAAAGTTGCGGTGCGCCAGCTCATACACGGCCTCATGCACCGATACCCCCTGTTCGCGCCGGGCCTGCATGAACTCGAAGTCCTGGCCCTGGGAGGAGTACATTGCGCGGCTCAGCGGATCGACAAACAGGCGGTGCCAGCTGACCTTGCCGGAGACCATCAGCATGAAGGAGCTGAACCACTGGTCTTTGGCCGACTCGAACTTCCCGATCATGTCCTGCTGCAGCTGAGTGAAATTGTCCGGGTTTTTCTGCAGATAGGTTTTGAACTCGGAGGCGTCCTGCATCAGGATGATCTTGTAGGAGGAGTTGCCCCAGGCGGCTTTCGCGGCCGAGCTGGCGGTGTCCGAGTCAAAGTCCTTGATATTCTGGGTAATGGTGATGTACGCCCCGCGGTGACGGCGCGCGGTACGGTAACCCTCTTCGATAAACTCGCCCGCTTTGGCGTTCTTGAAGTTGAGCAGCTTCCAGCCTTCGTCGATAACGCACAGCTTCTTGCTCTGACGCGATGTCTGGTACATCCGCCCCTCGATGTAGATCATCAGCGAGAACATCACCGCAACCAGCAGATCAGGGCGGTTTTTCAGGCCGCCCATCTCCAGCACCACCATGTTGACGTCATCGCGCAGCGACGGTTCGTCGGAGTTGAAGAACTCACCATAGGTGCCGTCGGAGCAGTATTTATCCAGCAGGATGGTCATTTCATGCAGCCGGTTGCGGATGGTCGGCGAATCGCGATAGACCTCCTCCTCCATCGCGTCGCGCAGAAAGTCACGCACATCATCGATACGGGCATTCTTTTGCTTGCTCAACCAGGCTGCCTTGACCGCCATCTCCAGCAGGCTCTCATGGACTTCGTCCAGGTTGCCGTCGGGGCTGGCCATCACCGAAATCAGGTTGGCGATCTGCGTCGCCGACAGGTTGATGTCCTTCACGTTGGCGAACGGGTTGAACTTCAGCGTCTGGGCGTCGATGTAAACCCCGCCCATGTTTTCGCACAGGCTCTTGTAACCATCGCCCATGTCGAACACCCAGGCGGCACCACCGGTATCCAGCACGCTGCGCAGCATCGGCTGGATCAGGCCGGTTTTACCCGCGCCGGACGTCCCGGCCACCGCCATGTTGTAGTTGGTGTTGCGCATCACCTCGGAGTAGATGTCGATAAACGCCAGCTGGTTGCGGTAGGTGGGCGCCAGCAGGCCGGACGGCGCCAGACGGTTGTCGGCGACGATCGGCATCAGGTTGACCACGTTCAGGGTCTTGGCGCGATGCACCGCACCGTGCATCGCCAAATCCTGGAAGACGCCGTGTTCGGCCATAAACGGCAGGCAGGCCAGGAAATTCCAGTGCTGCTTGAAGCGCGGCGATATCAGGTCGAAACCGTTCTTGCGGTAGCTGTTGATGACGTCCTGTTCACAGCGCAGCGCCACGCTGTCGTTGTCTTCGCAAAACACCGTCACGTTATAGAAGAAGGAAACGATCGCCGTCTGGTTGGACGCCAGACTCTGGCGCAGATCGCCCCACTCCTTCATCTCCTCCAGCGTGCCGGGGAAGAACTTGGCGTAGGAAGTGCGGGATTTTTTCTCCAGATCGATGTACTTGCGGTTCGCCTCGAAAGAGGTCTTGGTCTGCTCTTCAACGACCAGCGTCAGCGTAATAATGAACGGCGTGGCGATCGACAGTTCGGGATACAGCAGGTTGCCGTAGTTGTCGGCGGTGTTCCACAGGAAGGCCATCTCCGGGTTCTGCTCGAGCTGGAAATTCATCACCCGCGCCACGCTGCCTTTCTTGCTGCCGGCATCACGCAGGTTGATTTTGACGCAGTCAGGATACACGTCCATGCCAAATCCGTTGTCGATGCACTGGAAGTTCAGGTCTTTCAGCGGGTCGAGTTTGCGCGGCTTGTTGTACAGCTGGTTCGGATCGTGGTTGATGATTTCACCCACGACGTTGATAAAGTCCGCGGCGTTCAGCGACTGGGTCGGGATTTTTGCCCCCATCAGCGACGCACGCAGCACCTTGACCAGGTTCTCCAGCTCGGTGATGAGCGCCTTGTTGTGGCGTTTGCTCTTGACGCAGTAGGAGATAAACACTCGGTAGTTGCGCAGCGTCAGCGGCATATCGACGCCCGGTGGCAGAGAAAACCGGTCTGCCGCCGCCATCAGGTAGTAGGCACGTGTGATGGCGTTGAATTTATCCGCGTCCTTGCCCGACCAGGAGAAGTCACGCAGGCCGGACTCCACCAAATCGCCGACGCGCTTGCTGGCCATCAGGTGAACAGACAGCGCGATCCCACGCGGCAACTTGGTGCGCAGCAGACTTTCGAGCGTCAGAACCACCTGCTCGTTGGCGCCGGCCAGCGGCAGCGCTTCCAGCACAAAGCCGATGGAGCCGGCATTGATGAACAGCCCGCTCTCTTCGTCGTAGTCGCGATAGGGCAGCACGCTGCTCAGCTGGGGAAAGTTCATGTCACCCAACACCTTGTTGGCGGCAGAAGCTTCATCCGGCATTTTCAGCGCCGACAGCAGGCTGTTGGCGGTATGGGTGACCTTGTCGAGCAAATTCATTTACGGCTCCCTGTCAGTACACGGACTGGGGCTGACCCCAGACGGCGGGTTTAACCACGAACAGCACCTTGCCCGGTTGGTGATAGACGTCCTGACTGTCAATCCAGGGTGCAATCCACAACTGTGCGGTCTGTTCAGCCTGACGTGCCGGTCGGGTGCTGCCGACACCGGCACAGCGCGGCAACGTGCAGGTACTGACGGTCGTCACGATGGCGGACGGCGCCGCAATAGCCGGATACGCCGGAACCACCGGCGCCGGGGATGCGGCCCTCTGACGAGGCAACAAACGGGAAGTGCTGCCGGCTGATACAGGGACGGGGCCGGTATCTCGCCCCACAGCCGCAAAGTCGCCGTCAGCCAGGCGAGGCAATGCGGCCGCAGCCGGCTTTGCTTCGCTGCCCTCTTCCAGCGACTTGGCTTTCTCGTTGGCCTGCTCCATCGTCATGCAGCTGTCGGAGGTGGTGGCGTTACAGCCGAATTCGCTGCTGACGCCGGCACAACCGGCCAGCAGCAGCACGCCACCCAAGGCGGGGAATAAAAGCAGTGATTTCATGATGTGCGTTTTCATAAAGTCTCCTTAAAACCTGGCCGAGAAAAAAGTCATTAACGGTACAACGAGGGTCATTACCCATCCGGCGCACGTATGCATCATCAAGAACATCGGGACATCAAATTCCCAGTGAATGAAAGAACTCCCGGCAACGATTGCGACTGAGATGGGCACTATCAGTGCCAGGCATACCGACAGTGCGTAAGCAGATGATTTTTTGTTGGTACCCGTCATTAAGAAAAATAAAGAGAGCGCCGCCGACCCCGCACACCAGAGAATGTCACGCCGAAAACCGGCCCACTTGTCGGCATCTGTCAGCAGGTGCTCAATGCGCCACATATCGAGCGCAAGCCAGCCGCCCCACCAGGCCAGCAATAAAAAGACATATAGCCCCGTCATTTTTCGTTCAGTCATGATTTGGCCTCATCCTCAGAAGGCGGTGTCGGTGCAATAGAAATGCCCTGCCGCACAGCATCCGCGCTGTATTTATCCACGATGGACTGCATCAGCGTCGTTTTCCCCGCACCGGTTCGGCCGCAGACGACACGGTTCCCGATTTCTGCAGAAGCGACACCCATGAAGGGAAAGTCATCGAAATACCAGATATTCGGTTTGTCATTGATATTCATCGGTCTGTCTCCTTATCTTCCTGTTGAACGGGTCCGGGTTTGCGGAACGCCACCACCTTGTGGTGGGTATTCTCAAGAAGCGGGTTGGCGGCATCGGCATGAGCCTCATTCGACTGTCCCACAGCGTCATGTGAGTTCTGCGTGCATCCATGTCCCAGAAGGGCATATTCCTCATAAGCCCAGTCTCTTAACTTACAGCCCCATATTTGGATAAGGACTCTGTCGTGAAAGCCGCTTATCGCCGCTGGAAGTTCTAGCGTCCCTGCGCCAATATCCCGGAGTAAAGACTGGTATTCGTATTGCGACCGGGCTGGATAACGCGCCAACAACCGCGATATTTCCTGCAAGACAGAGGAGCGTGTGAGCCGGGTAAGCTCCCAATGCACAATTAAAATCAGAGCAAATATCAGCGCCCCAGAGAGCAACCCTCCACCCAATGAAAACCAAAACCACTCCGCCACCGCGGTAACAGCTCCCATCACCAACCAGCCCACGACGCTGAAATGTGGAATGTTTCCAAACCGCGAATAAACTTCTGACAGATGCAATAACGCCTTCAACGTGGACTTCTGCTCTTTAATGTCCATCACTGGCCACTCCCTTTACCGATACCGAACTGAGCCGGATCAAGCTTGCCGAGGTGGTTCAGCATCTGATCGGTGTTGAACCCGTTCAGGCTTTGCCCTGATTTAGGCTGGTCGCTCCCTTCGGTCTGCCCCTGCTGACGGCTCTCTTTTTCCGCCGCCACTTCCTCGATGGTTTTCATCTGGAAGCCCTCCTGGAACACCACCGTGACTTCGTTACCGGCGCCGATCGGAATCACCGGGTGATACTGCTCAGCCCGCTTGATGTAATAGTCGCTGAGCGTTGAAGCGGCTTTGCTGGCCCCCCCGCCGATGGCCGATTTGGCAATATCGCCGGCGCCCATGCTGGCCGTTGCCCCAAGACCAACGGTCGGCTGCGCCGCCCGGCCGGCACCCTCGCCCAACCCGTCAAGGAACCCGGCACCCCAGGCAAAGCCGAGGATCTTGCCGTTGCGCATCACCACCTCGCCCTTGACGCCGTTCTTGCCCATAAAGGAAACGTGGCCGTCGATGTCCTGATCAATAATGTCGTCACCACGGATGCAGCTGATTTTTCGGGTGCGCACGATGGCGCGTTCGCTGGAGACGTCGCCGTAGGCTTCCATGCTGATAAAACAACCGGTCGCGTCATAGGTCTTGCTGTTCGGCATCTCGATCCGGCCGGTCACCCGTACCTGCATCGGCACCGTGGCCGTGTTACCGGTCACCGAGGCGTTGGCATCCGCCCCCTCAATCAGGATGGATTTCGCGAAGCTGCCGGTCGGAATGTAGGGGTATTTCTTTTTCCTGGGGCCGGTCTCCGGCGGCACCAGTGACTTGCGATAGAGACGGCCGGGCACCGGGATAGGCTTGTACTCAACGTTCGGTGTCGGTGTGACGCCTTTGCCCGGATAGAATGCCGTCGGCGGCGGAACCGCGCCGCCCGCTGCCGGCGGGAACTGTGTTGGCATCGGTTCGCCTTCGGGCGTCACGCCGTTAACCAGCGGTGGTAAGGAGGCGGCGGAACCGGGGGCCGGGTTCCCTGGTGTTGTTTGCGCCCCCGGTCCGCCAAACTGTTTAAGCTTGTTGTTTTCGTCTTCCAGCACCTGCATGCGCTTCTGATCTTCCAGACGCGATTTGTTCAGCAGGTCGATTTCCTGACGCAGGGCGGTAAACTGCTTGTTGATCTCAGCCTGCGCGGCCTGCGTCTGGGTGATGGCATGCTGCTGCACGCGATCGTCAAAGGTATTGTCGACCACCCCGGTCAGGTCGGGAGCCGGTTCGGCAAGTTGGTGTGTCTCCAGCTCCGCATCCTGCGAGAAGTAGTAACCGCCGCCGATGGCCGCGGCGACCGCCAGCGCGACCGCGCCCGGCCAGAGATATTGCTTGCGCTTGACCAGCACATTGATGTTCGCCATCAGCGGCCTCCCTCGGACAAGGTGATCCACACGCTCATGCGACCGCCGCCGATAATCTGCCGGGTAGGCGTATCGAACATCACCGCCCGCACACCCCGTTGCCAGAAGTCGTGTTCGTTGACCCACTGGCTGGCGCTGCCGGGATTGCTGACCTCAAAGCGAACCACCTTCAGGTGATGCCCTGTCCAGACCTGCTGCGCCTGCGCCCGCAAACCGTAAGGCGCGGACAGCGCTTCCCGCGTAACCGGCATCTGCCCATAGCCGGCCGGCAACCGGCCCTCCATCAATGACTTGTTGAGCGAGACCAGCATGGACTCGTAGGGCTGCCCCTCTTCCCAGCCTTTGGCGGCAACAGAAACGCCCTGGCTCTCACCCACGAGTGAGAACGTGCGGCCGACACCGGCACGCGGTACGGCGCGAATGGAATAGTTCATGCCCCGCTCGGTTTCGATCACAAAGCTGAACGGCTTTTTATTGAGCGTGCTCAGCACCAGCCCCCCGTTGGCCGCCGGCTCATAATTCACCAGGCTTTCATCCACGCCGCTGACGAACGTCACGCGATCGCCGGGGACGTTGAACAGGTTGGGTTCGCTGTTGCTGAGTGAAACATGCGCCTGACTGCCGTTCTGCAGTGGGATAGTGACCGGCGCATCCACCGTACCGGCCTGGGCGCCGAAGCAGGCCGTCAGAGCGACAACCATCAGCGCATAGCGACGTTTAGTTTTCATCGTTTACCTCGACGAACTTGGCCAGCCAGGTCACACCCTCGCTGCGATCGATATAAAGGGAGTAGTGCTTGAGGGCTTTTTCCGGGGCGCTGTCACCGATCCAGGTACGCAGCTCACCGCGAATATCAACACGCCCCTGGGCGGGATAAACTTTCACGCTGGTCTGGAAGAAAGCCGCATTGACGTTGCTGGCTCGGATACGGTTGGCTTCTTCTGCCAGGACAATCTTGAGGGCGTTTTGCGCCGCCGGCTTTACCTTCATGAGCAGGGTGGAATGTGAGGCGTTGACCGTCTCAGGGGTCACATTGAGACGTAACGCGACAAAGGAGAGCGCCATTTGCTCGAGATACGATGCATCAGCGCTGTTTTGCGAGACGCCGAACGGCGCCTTGAACAACATGGGAATTGCCACCACCTGTTTTTCGTTCTGCAGGCGATAGTTGTTGATAGCCATGATAATGACGGCCACCGTCAGCGCAGCAATCAACAGCGCCATGACAATAAAGCCGATGGCAATAATACGATTTGAGTTGAGACGTGCTGAGTGTTCCATTATCGCCTGCCTATTTTATCCATTTCCGAAAACACGATTCAGGGACCACCTTGTAGACGCCTTTGCCGAGCGAGGTCGGTAAATACCAATATGCAAGGTCACGCAGCCAGCTACTGCCCTTCCCCTTTTTGGCTTTGTGAATGGCCCAGAACACCAGCGCCGCCAAAATAATCCCCGTGATATATTTCTGCTGCCAGATAAACCAGCCGCCAGTAATAGCCACGGGGATTAATTCATCAAGACAAAACCCAAACCAGCGGTCTTGTGTTCTAAGTGTTTTCGGGAAACGGTATTTATTCAGATCGTTTCCCGACATACCGCCCCCGATTAATACCCGGCGACTTTCATCCCCACCGCGATCAGAACAGAGACCACGATGAAGCCGGAGAGGTATTTGAGGTTCTTGGTGGCCATATACATCACGGCACCAACCAGCACTTCGACCAGGACGATCCATTTGACCATGGTGGAGCCGGAGCCTGCCGTTGCCTTCACATCGGCATCGCCGGATTGCAGCATGTCCTTACCGCCACCGGCGGCGAGAGCCACTTCCGGGAAGAACGAAGCCAGTACGGCAAACGGCAGGATCACCTTGAGGAAATTCACGACGCGTTGCCGAGAAAACAGCTTACGAAGTGAAAATCCCTGACGTTGGGCAACAGAAGAGCCCTGAGCGCTTAATGAAGCATTCATTTAAATTATCCTTGAATGAGGTAAATATTTGGATGCAATAGAGAAACATCCTTGGCTTAGTATGAAATGAGATTATTTGAACAGTTAGAAGCACCCCCTTACATTATGAAAATTAAAGATATTTTGATAAAAAATAAGCTGTTTTTGATGTAACCACTTGAAGTCAAATCACAAAAAAATCAATAAAAATCATTAAATTAAAACTGAATCTCGCGGTGTGAGTGTGATGTATTTGCTCTACGAGATGACCTTCTACAGCTACCAATGGTTTGACTGATTGAACTAAAACAATGAAACTGTAGAATACATCCAACAACAAAGCAACACAAAACGCACCATATGATGCTTTTTAATTTCATCAAATTGAATAATAAGGAGTTTATATGTCAGGAAAAACAGCAGTAGTTGTATTCAGTGGAGGTCAAGATTCGACTACATGCTTAGTGAAGGCTCTCGCTGAGTATGACTCCGTGCACTGTTTAACCTTCGACTACGGCCAGCGCCACAGTGAAGAAATTAAAGTAGCGGAGCAACTTGCAAAGAAGCTAAACGTAAGCTCACATAAAATTCTAGATGTTAATGTAATCAATGAGTTAGCAATAAGTAGTTTGACTAGAAATGAGATTGAAGTGCCCGAGCACAAAAATGCTGATTCGGATGGAATACCATCAACGTTTGTTCCTGGCAGAAACATCGTATTCCTTACCCTTGCCGCCATCTATGCATTTCAAGTAAATGCGAAAGACGTAATAACAGGTGTTTGTGAGACTGATTTTTCAGGATACCCGGACTGCCGTGATGTTTTTGTGAAAGCGTTAAACCACGCAGTAAGTTTAGGAATAGGAAGAGATATCAAGTTTGTAACGCCACTAATGTCATTAAACAAAGCTGAAACATGGGCATTAGCAGACAATATGGGATGTTTGGAACTCATCAGAGATGAAACTTTAACTTGTTACAATGGAGTTAAAAGTTTTGGGTGTGGGAAATGCGACGCATGTTTTCTACGATTGAGAGGGTTTAATGAATACGTACAAAATAAAGAAGAAATAAAAAAAAGCCTGCAAAAAAAAACAGGCCTTATGACTAATTAAATATTATTCTTGAGTGAGGTATTTATTAAATAGATACCTTGCTCCATACGCAGGAAAAACATTAATAATTGCATACGCTAACTTAATTATTACTTGAACGGCGATAATTCCTATTATTTGTTCGTTTGTCATCAAACCACTGAAAGCTATGAAACAAAAGACAACACTATCTATAACAGAGGCCACGAATATACTGGACAGAATCCTTATATATAAGTAGCGAGAATTAGTCAGTTCTTTGATTTTACAAAGCACATATGAATTAGCCAGCTCGGAGGTAAGAAATGCTATAGTTGATGCAAGAAATGTTGATTGTATTTGATTAATAAGGCTATTATATGGACCATTGAATATCCATTCAGGTATAACAGGTAACTTCAGAGAAACATAAAGCAACCCTAATATTGCCGCATTAGCAACAACACACATATAGATGGCTTTTCTTGCCAGCCTAAATCCATAAAATTCATTCAGAAGATCTACTACTAAGAATGTAAACGGGTAAACAAAAGTACCAGGCGTAATGATAAGATCAAAGTATTGTATGTGAACTGGTTTGACTGCAGCTATATTACTAAATATATAACAAACACTAATAACCAAACAAAAAGCAACATAAGTTAACCACTGCTTTTCATTTCTATCTTTAAACTCATATTCAGTTTTAACACTTTCACCAGAGCTATATATTTTTCGACAAACCGCCGACACTTCTCTAGCGTTAAAATCATCAATCACCTCTGAAGATAGTAGTCTTTCGTATGGCATTGACATAACCCGCCCAGTGTTCAACACCATAACGTTAGCTTTTCCATTGAGGATATCAAATCCAATTAGCTTATATTTTATATTCGCTTCCATACCTTTCCTCGATTATTGTACCAACAACATCCTCAGCAACTAAATGAGCCGAACTACCATCAATCACCTTTAAACTTTTGCTTGAAGTAACCACAAGAACATTTGCCTCATGAATGATAGCCTCACGGCGAACGATGATCACATCACCTTTATTATAGTATCCTTTTATCTCTTTTGTTAGAAGTATTCCAACTACATTAGGACCTTCACCGAAGAAATAAGTTATAGGTGACGACATAACTAACCGTCCAATTTTTGCATTTACAGCTGAGAGTATAGTTGTATCTTTAATAATCGGAACCGCCAACGGGTTCATGTTACCATCGATGGTTACTAACTTATTAGATAACTCCTTTTCTTGTAAATCAACAGATTGAATTTCTTTAAATGAAACACCAAAGAATCCGGCTACTTTTCGAAGAGTATTTTCTTGAACGCGCTCTACCCTACCTTCAAGGATCTTATATATAGTAGTTCGATTAACACCGGCACCATCACTCAAAGAAACTTGTGTTTCCTTTCTCGAAGAAAGAAGGTAATTTATATTCTTTTTTATTATCTCGGTATTATTCATGGCATACTCATGATCAAATAATAGTGATGGTTAGTCAAAAGATGATACATGAAAGACATCAGATGATGAAATAAACATAGCACAGCATGAACTACACATTATCAACAGTTCTTGATTATGTGGATTTTTCACCTCCTAACACTATGTAAAATCATAATAAAGGAGGGGACCATGATACCAAAAAGACTAAAAGATGCCAGAATATCAAGTGGTTATACACAGGAGCAGTTAGCTGAACTTGTAGGTATACAAGGGGCCAATTCAAGCTCAAGACTGTCAAGTTACGAAGTCGGCAGAACAGAACCACCTTTCAGCTTAGTAGTAAAAATAGCCAACTTATTGGATTACCCAGAGTATTACTTCTATACGATAGATGATGATTTAGCGACAGATCTTCTTGAAATGCATAGAAACAGAACAAATCCCTCCAAAAATAAATTCTACAGTTCAGTAATAGAAGAGAGGAAATTAGCTAAAAAAGTTGAAGATGCCAAACGACTAGCAATTGAAATAATTGACTGTCTAAACAAATAGAAATCAGCAAGCATAATTACCTCACTCCCAAAGGAGGCATGAGGTAATTAAGTTATTGATGATAGTTCATTCGTTAGTACTATCTGAATCAACACCAATAAAAAATCTCTCTAACTTATCATTAACAGATTCGTTTATTTCTGAAATGATCTGCTGATAGTTATTAAGTTTTGGTTTATCTGCAACATGTGGAGCTAGAGTACTTGCACCAAGAACCTTTGCCATTGCAAGTTGAGTTTTCAATACGTTTTCCAAAAGAGTTTTGTTAAACTCCGTCTGATTAAAAGGGTCATCTTTTCTTTCCATCTGTGCCTCATAGACTCTGAGACCGAGTTCAAGAAGCATAGAAATAACACTAGATGTACTTACTTCAGTTTCAGCAGCCCCTTCTTGACGGCGCTGTTCAACAATTGCATGAATCTTTTCAACCGCCTCCTTGCTGACATATGCTTGAATTCTTGCCATATAATTTTTACTCCATGACATTATTAGCTGACAGATAATCTGTATGTATTTTGAGTTGGCATGCACGAATCAAATCCGACTCTAATTGCGAGTCTAATGATAGCTATAAAAGCAAAAACATACAACTCGCCTCTAGGGTCGAGTCTGTTTATCTATATGAAATTTAGTGATAACTCTATATAGAGTTGTTTATAGACTCGAATAACGACTCTAGTTAGAGTCCTATACGACTCTATTTTATCACTATGCAAAAGTATAACAATAATCAAAATTTCATAAATCGCTGTTTTAACTCAATAATTCTGCAAAATACAATTTTGCGTGGGGTGTGATGCTGTTACCCCAAAGAGCGCGAACTTATTGACTCGAGATCCTGAAAAGGCTAGATTTTCACCAGGGCTAGGGATTTTAAGGATACCATGAAGAACCTCATCGCAGCGTTAATGCTATTCAGTTCAACGGCCGCTATGGCTGATTGTTTTGACATGGCGGGTCGTGATTATCACATCGACCCGGATCTGCTGCGTGCTATTTCATGGAACGAGTCACGGTTTAATCCCGTGGCTATCGGCCCAAATCCTACAACAGGGTACGGCGTCGGGTTAATGCAAATTGACTCCCAGCACTTTAACTCGCTCTCATCGATAGGGGTTTCAGAACGTCACCTGAAGCAAGATCCGTGCATGAACATCTACACCGGTGCTTATTATCTCGCGATTGCCTTTAAGAAGTGGGGAGCGACCTGGCAGGCAGTGGGGGCTTATAATGCAGGATTTAAAGATTCGCCTAAGCAGGCGCAACGACGTTATAAGTATGCACGCAAAATCGAAAAGACCTACCGGGCGATAAAAGCCAGCAAGCAGCAACCCCTCCTCGTCCAGAACCCGTAGTTTATCCACATATGCACATAAGACAAAGCCAGTGAGGTTTCCCATTCCCCTTAATGGGAAACGAACGGGAGCGGTTATTTCACCGGGGCAAGGTGAAATAACGTCGATTGTGTAGATGTGGGTAAGCGGATCGCAAAGTTAACGGACACCACCAAAAAACGTTACCGTTTTTTGGGTGCTAACCAGGGCGCCCCTTTGGGGCAGCGGGAGCGGGAAATTTATTTCCCGCTGGGCGGGCGGGGAGAATAAGAGACGCCCCCTCGATGGGGACGACTCTTATCAGCGCGCTACCACTCAAAAACCTCGTGGCCGGGAAGAATGGATGCATCACAATCAAAATGGATGTAGCCTGTACGGTGATATTTTATCTGGTGAATTAGAAACCGCCTCAGCGCCTTTGACGCTCCTTGTGACTTTAATACCCGCAGCCGCCGGCGATAATCCGTCAGCACCAGAATATAACCGTAGGGGATGTTCACCACCCAGGAACGAAAAGCCGCCTGCCCTGCCATTGTCGCTAACAGCTCGTTATCTTCCGATGTAAAATGTGCCGTACTGCATACCCGTAAATTTTCCGTTTGCATCTTTCACCCCGTTATTTCATACTGTCCGCGTTGTATTAACTGTACGTTCTGTAGCAGTGTTCGGCCCCGGTATTGATGGGCGTCATTACCGGGGCACCCTGTTACTTCATTCGGTTTTAAATTCATCCGCAATCAGCCATAACGCACGGTTCAGTTTTATATCGCCATCAATACCGTTGACCGCCCGCGTCCGGGTATTTTTCCCGGTCGCGCTTTTACCGGGTAATCCGCCTTTAATCATGTTTTCCTGAACGCGCTGGAATGTCGTCCATAAATCGTTGCCGTAATCTTCACGCCGCCGCGGACGCAAAACTTGCGACGGCGTGATCGGGGATTTATCTTCGTATTCGTAGCGATAACTTAACGCCGCCCGCGCAAATAATTCCTGATCGCGCTCTGACAGTGAAATGCATTTCATGGTATCGAGGTCATTATCTACGCGGTCAAATATGCCAAGCACTTCATAGGCACCTTCAATCACCTGCCCGACTACGTCGCCTTTATGCGGGACACGAACATCACCGAACGATTGACCAAATACCATGCCGTTGGCACAGACATAGCGGAACATCCCCGGGATCATTTGGTAACTGCTGCTCCCGTCGTGGCTGTTCAATAATACGATTTCGGGTACTTCCTTATTGCCGGAGACAATCATATTTTCCCGACGCAGCCGCAGCATGTGTTTGGTATGGCCGCGTTTGCTTTCATCCCGGACGCGCGTCTGGCAGGCATAAAACGGCTGAAAACCTTCCTCACGTAATTTATCCAGCAGCGTAATGGTGGGGATATAGGTATAGCGATCACTGCGCGAATCGTGTTTATCTTCAGAAAACACGCTCGGCACTACGTTCATTAATTCGTCGTTGGTTAATGGGCGGTCTTTACGGATGGCGTTATAACGGCCAAAACGGGAAGTCAGACGCATGATATTCTCCTTTCTCTTTGAGTAATGCCGGCCAATTTTTTTAGACCGGCGATGAATTAACGGTATGAGTGATTGATAGCCAGCTGAAGGTGCAGCCGATAACGCGCATGCTCCCAGGCAGTGACGCCGGTCTCGCCAAAATAGGCACCGGCCAAACGCTGCGCCGTAATCCAATGTTGCGCGACGGCATACGCAATTTTCGGTTTATCGGACGGCGAGTTATCGACGCCGTTAAACACCACCCGATCCGTCATCGTGTTAAAAATTTCATACAGCGATTGCGCCAGTTCGTCAGGGGACAAATACACGCCGTGTAATTCCTCCATCAATGCCAGTTGACGGATCATGATGTTTTCCGCGTCGGGGTATTTTCCCGCCCATCGTTTGGAAGATTCTTTGGTGGCGGTGTTGACGTTTTGCGTGTTCATCCTGCTCTTGCTCCTCTCTGGTGGTTATTCCATCGTTCGGTGAGTTCCCTGGCGGCAAAGGGCGACGGAGCAACGGCGTAAGGAGACACGCAAGGGGCGAGACGAAAAGTTTTTACCTGGAAAAAGTTTTCGGTGAAGTGCATTTCACCCCTTGCGGGGCGACGCGACGGTGCTACGAACAGCCCTCCGCCGGGGAACGGCCGTCCGATGGCGCACCGGAAACGCAGCGAGGAGGAACACGGCCGACACGGCGACAAGCCGGGGCGACCTCAGCGTTCCTCGCCTGGGCGAGGGACAGTGAAAAGCGGCGCCGGCATCGCCGGCTGCAAGCGTGCCCATCGCGTGACGGATGGAAGCCCGCCAGGGGGGAGACGGCGTGCCGGCTCCCTGCGCAGCACGACAGCCGGGCCCGAAGGGCACGCCCAGGCATCATGCGAAAACCCGGTTCACCGCAGAAATACCGGCAGCCGGCGAGGGAAAGGTAGAAAAACCGCCACCAGGTCTTTGTGACAGCATACGAGAAGGGAAAGAATGGCGGGTGCCGCAGGCACCGGCCTTTCATTCTGTTCGTCTTTTACCGCGCGGTGCTGACCGTAGCCACCGTTTCCAGGTAGCACACGGCGTCGTCATCAAACGCCTCGCGTTCCCGCCCCGATCGGTAAATTCGCCCGGTAACGGCAACGTGTCGTTTTCTGCCATGCGTTATCGGGCAGGGTCGCCCTGCCCGCCTCGGTTGTTAGCGATACATCGGCCAGCGCTTGGACGTCACGCGATACCAAAACGGCGTATACATCTCGCGCTGATAGGTCAGTGTCAGGCTGTTGCCGATCACCACGCGCGCCGGGATACCCAACAGCGACAGCTGGATGTAACACATCCGCGCCGCCACCGGATCGATGTCCACACAGTCGGCACGCAGCTGCGTTTGCGGGTTATACCCGCGCGCCAGCATCACTTTGGCAAACGCGATCACCATCCCGCCCGCGCCGCAGGTCGGTTCCGACAGCGTGATATACGGCTCATTTTCCAACGCCGCCAGCCGATCACCGGCCACCAGTCCCGCCATCAGCTCGGAGAGATGGAACGGCGTGAAAAACTGGCCGATGTTGCCGCTGCCCAGCTCCAGCTCCATAAACAGCGAGCCGAGAAAATCCCCCATGCCCTGATCCAGCCCGATGATCAGCCACGAATACAGCTGCGCCATGCGCTGCTGGTCGGCTTTTTCATAGCGCTGGATGGTGGCCAGATACTCCGCCTCGATGTCCGGCGACTTTAACAGCAGATTTTCCAGCGCACAGGCCGTCAGTTTCACAAAATCGCTGAACACTTCGTAGCGATGGTGATAACGCGCCGTTTCACGAAACGTACTCAAAAACGCCTTGCGCGGATCATCGCCGGTGATTGTCCGTTTCCGTCCCGGTACAGGGTCGGCGATTTTTGGCTGTTCTAACGCATCAGCCCTGACGTTCTTTTCCGCCGGGCGCACTACATCGACAGGCACCGAAAACAGGGCATCAAAAGAGAGTTGTGACATCAATTAACCTCCGGGTCAGTGAATAGCCGCCCCGGTACCCGGGGCGGCTCGCGTTATCAGGCCATCGCCCGCGTTAGCTCCAGCGCACGCAGAACGTGCCCCCACTCACTGCCCCGCATCGACGGCACCCGTACCGGTTTTCCCTTGCGAACACATCCGGCGATATGACGCCCGAACGACCGCAGATCCGGATCGACGTCGGCGGCGGCTATATCGCCGCGCGCGATCCGCCGCTGGCGTTTCACCTGCTCGCACTCAGCCTGCAGGCGCTTTACATACTCGTCGGTTACTGTCATGATGCTTACATTCGATTTCATGGTTGATCTCCATGCTGATTGATGAATGCCGGTTTCACTTTCCACGGGTCAACCGGCACGAGAGAGCAGGCGAAAGCCTGCTTTTTTCATTGTGCGCCGGGCATGGCGCGTAGCGCCCAATGGGCGCTGTCCCTTGGCTATGGTGGTCAAGGGTGACTTGGAGGTGAAAGTCCTCCGCACACCCGGCAAGGGGAAGTGCTAGCTAATGGCAAGGGTGTCACGGGCGACTGTGGATCTGAAGGAAGCCGGAGGCAAAATGCTGGCCTGACGAACAGGAAGCGGATACGAGGCAACACGGTGGGGTAAGGCCGCAATGAGTGCTGAAGCCCGATACTTGCACAGAACACCATGTTGTAAATCCGACAGGCATAAGCAGGAAGGTCACGCGCATTACCCCGGGAGATCTGCAGGCTAAGTAAGGTGCAGAAGTCAGCCGAGGCCGTAGTAAAGGGTAGCTAACCTCACCCTCAAGGGCTGAACAGGCTATACCGCAAGTAGGCATAGGGATCTCGCTGAATGTTAAACACAGACGCTTCTTTCAGAAGAAGGTTGCCTTCACCGACCCCGGACGGTATTCGGTGGTAAGGGAAGGCAGCGTGCAGACATCAGCGGCGTTCCCCATGTGGACGAACGCGAGGCCGAATTCGCTTATGGAACAGGTGGTAACACCGGACAACATGAAGCGAGCGTATCAACGTGTCGTGAGCAACAAAGGTGCACCCGGTGCCGATGGCATGAAGGTCACTGAACTTGCAAACGACCTAAAGCAATACTGGTCAGTCCTCAAAGAGCGACTGATAGCAGACGAATACCACCCCCAGGGGATCCGCTCAGTCAGCATACCGAAACCGCAAGGTGGAAAGAGGCAACTGGGTATCCCTGTGGTGAGGGACCGTCTGATCCAACAAGCCCTTCTTCAGCAGTTGACACCGTTGTTTGAACCAGACTTCTCAGCACACAGCTATGGCTTCCGTCCGGGTAAGAGTGCTCATCAGGCAGTAGAGATGGCTAGAAAACACGTTGCAGCGGGATACAACTGGTGCGTGGAACTCGATCTGGAAAAGTTCTTCGATCGAGTCAATCACGACATCCTAATGGCATGCGTGGAAAATCGGGTGGAAGACAAACGGATACTGAGGCTGGTACGACGATACCTTGAAGCCGGTACGATGGAAAATGGCGTGACAGCCTGTAAACAAGAAGGGACTCCGCAAGGAGGCCCACTGTCACCCCTACTATCGAATATCCTCCTTAACGAGCTTGATAAAGAGCTTGAATGGCGAGGGCACCGCTTCGTCCGCTATGCAGATGATGTAAACATCTATGTGAAAAGTCAGATAGCTGGCGAACGCGTACTGACGAGCCTCACTAGCTGGTTGAAAAGAAAGCTAAAACTGACGGTAAACCGGGACAAAAGTCATGTCGTACGGCCCTGGCAGAGCAGCTATCTGGGATACAGCATCAATGGCCGTCGTGAAACAAGGTTGAGGGTGTCAGCGCAAAGCCTTACTCGAGTCAAAGCAAAGGTGAGGAAACAGCTGAAGGGGTGTCGAGGTCGCAATCTGCGACTGGCTATTAAGGACTTGAACCCATTACTCCGGGGCTGGGGAAATTACTTCAAGCTAAACAGCGCGAAGGCACCAGTAGAAGAACTTGATAGCTGGATAAGGCGAAAACTCCGATGTGCTCTATGGCGCCAATGGAAAACGCCCTTAACAAGGGCGCGGAAACTGAAGCAACTGGGGCTAACAGAAGAGCGAGCTTGCAAATCGGCATGGAACGGTCGCGGACCTTGGTGGAACGCGGGGGCATCACATATGAATTATGCTCTCCCGAAGAAACTCTGGGAAAAGGCTGGCTTAATATCAGTAGCTGAAACGATACAGAAGCTTAATCGTATAACCTGAACCGCCGTATACGGAACCGTACGTACGGTGGTGTGAGAGGACGGCAGGCCTAATGCCTGCCTCCTACTCGATTACGGGCTTGCGTCTCCCGGCTTAACACCTCCTTATTGATCCGCGCCAGAATGGCGCTGTGCGGTAACGTCACCACGTCGCGGAACTTAAAATAGCGATCGCCAACTTTGGCAAAAATGTAGGCAACGTCCCCGCAGTACATTTCGGCCAGCTTGAAAGTTTCGCTATGTGCGTCGCCCTCCCAGTCTTTCGGGTACATCACTGCGATGGCATCCATAAACGCCGCCAGCGTGATTTCTTCCACGTCGCTGCGTGCCTGCTGCTCGCGCCGTTGCCAGTACGCGGCCTCGGTGCTCGCATCCCACGCCATGCGGTTTTCGGTGCTGATTTCGGTCTGATACATCGTTTTTCTCCTCGGTTAGGGTGGCTTGCCACCGGTTAAATGCGGGTCAACGTGCCGTAGTAAGGCAACTGGCGGCCATCGTCCCCGCGCCGCATCCGGCCATCGTCTGACACGTCGACGAAAACGCCGGTATCGAGACACAGCCAGATGAAGCCTTTTTGCATAAAGCGATACCCGGTTGTGCTCAGGCAAACGGGGCGCACAGGCTCGAGCTGTTCCACGGCGTACACCGTGCAACCCTGCGCGCGGGTTTCGCGCGCAAATCGCATTACGGCATCAAACGGATTGCAGGCGTTGGTGATGTGGCTGCAATTGAGGTTCACCGCGCCCCCGATGCACGGCGCCGAGAATTTGACGGAAAAGCGGCCGATCGCCTGCGTAACGAACAGGCAGGCTTTTACATCCCAATCATCAGACGATCCGGCAACAGTGGATCTTTTCCCATATCTTTCAGAGCGTTCCTGAGCGGCGGTGTTGACGTTGACGTTTTGTGTGTTCATGCTGGCATCCCTCTTCGGTGGTTGATTTATCTCTCGTCGGAACCTTTCGCGGCAAAAAAGCTGACGTAGCGACGGCGAACGGGGGAACGCAAGGGCGCCGCTTGCGGCGTGCATTTCACCCTTGCGGCACGCGGGCGACGGTGCTACAAAAGCGGCCGCGTAAGGGGCTGATGAGAGATAACCACCGGTGAAATGAGCAGGAACACACCCGACACGGCGATAAGCCGGGGCGTCTTTAGCGTTTCTCGCCAGGGCGAGGAACAGTGAGAAGCGGCGCCGGCCCCGCCGGCTGCAAGCGTGCCTTTCGCGTCAGCGATGGACGCCCGCAGGGGGGCGACGGCTTGCCGGCGCCATGCGCAGCACGACAGCGCGCCCGGACGCCCGGCGCCGCATCGTTTCGCCAGGCAAGTCGTTCAGAAGCAGCACATCCATGCCCGACCGTCACCACGGCTCTATCACCAGGAACCGTCTCCCCTGCTGAAAGAAGAGACAGGCCTGGCACAGGGATCAGAGAGCAACAAGCCGCAGTGGCGCAGCCACTGCAGCCTGTTGTCCGGGGTTAGCGGCCTACCAGGCGATTCGGCAGCCGCGCCGCGTTATCGCTATGCGCTTCAGCGGATAACTCAGCACTGATCAGACTGACCTGAAGACGCGCCTCCCAGAACGGCATGTCAGCCCAAAGATACCGATCCAATTCGGCCAGACAGGGAAACCGCGCCGTCCACGCCAGCACCAGCCCGCTCAGGTCATCCTCGGCCAGTCCCTGCTGCTGCGCACGCCGCACCCAGCGGTCAAGCTCGCCCGGCGTGATGAACGCCAGCTCGATTTCCGCCTGCGCCAGCCGCACCTGGTAACGCCGCCGCTTGTGCCGCCGGAGTGTGGCATCGATGCGCGCCTGACGGGTGTGTTTCATCGTCAGCCGGTGTTCGAAGCGCTGTCGGCGGCAGCGGTTCACTTCCGGGAACAGCGTGTCACGGGTGTCGCCCGGCAACGGGGAATAACAGTGCTCCCCCCGGCTGAAAATCAGGATGTCGAGCGCGTCGATATAGTCTTCCTTGCGCGTGGCGCGGCGGCGATCGCCGGGCCGGTAGGTCACGTCTATCATGCGGATGTCCTTGGCTGAAATTGTGAGCCGCCCGGTTAACTGGCGGAAAAACGCCGTGGCATACGGGTAGGCGGATAACCGCCTGCCAGCTTCACGGCGGGCTTCGACCTGTGCGATGGCTTGCCAGACGGCCTGCCGGTACGGGTGCCACGGCACCAATGCGAGATGATGGGGGATCACAGGCAATGCCCTCCCATCCGCAGCGCGACCGCCAGCTTTTCCGGCCGCCAGAACCCCAGCCGGTAATAGCCCGCCACGGTATGCAGCACCCGGTTGACCGTGGCCGGGGTGTAATACTCATCCAGGTACAGCCACGCCAGCGACTGACCGCCGTCAAACGGCAGCGTCATTGACCAGTTCGGCACCTCCGCCCCCGCGCTGCACAAATAGAGCGCCGTTGCCTCATCCCCTGCCGGGCTTATCCGGCACACCACCGGCACGCGCCCACAGAACTCGCAGCCCTCTTCCGCCACCACGCGCCAGCCCTCCGGCAGCGCCAGCTGACCCAGCACCGCGCAGTTGAGCATCACCCGGTACTCCCTGCCCCGATCGCGGTACTGCTCCAGTTCGTCGGCGCTCATCGCCGTCAGTGTTTCCAGATTGAATGCATTTTTCATCGCTGTTTTCTGCCGCCCGATGGGCGGCAGCTCCCTGTCGTTTAGGCGGCGGCGCTGTTGTCAGCGCCCTGTAAAGTGGTGGTGTCCTCGGCCACCGGCAGCAGGCACTCCGGCACCCAGCCGCTGGCGGTCAGTTCATCCTCGGCCAGCTGCGCGGCGTCGCCCTTTTTCATCTTGAGCACTGAGGCCGCCTGCGCCACCTTCCCGGCATCAAGTAGTGCATCGCTCATTAACTCCTTGCTGATGCGCCCGAAGTAATTGGCCTTGGTCGGTTGCCACCAGTCGCGCAGCGTGAAGTCCAGCGCGTGCTCGAGCGGCGTCAGGGCATCGCCGACTTTGCCATCCTTCGCAGGCCACAGCTGCACGGCATCGAGCGACAGGCCGACGCAGTACGCCAGCAGCGCCACGACCTCGGCCTGTTCCCACGTCAGCAACCATGTGAAATCGGTATTCCACTCCGGCGGCAATTTCGCCTCCCACTGCGCGTGCAGCTCGCCCAGCTGGCGATCGGCGCGGCTGCCTTCCGCCATCGGGGCTTTGCTCAGCAGCTCCCCACGTTTTGGGGTAAGGCTGGTTTGGAGCAGCGATCCGGCGTAACGCGAACCGAACACCTTCACGGCCAGCGTGTGGGTGTGCAGCGCCAGCGCCACGGTCGGGTTCTCGACCAGCGCGCACATCACCGCCAGCGTGCGCTCCGCCGACAGGCTGGTGATCAGCGCCGACGACAGCCCTTTCTCCTTGGTTTTCGGTGCTGCCGTTTCGGTGGTCGCCGTGCCCTCGCCGTTGTCATCCCCGGACTTGTCGGTTGCTTCACTCGCCCGCAGCACGATCCCACGCTGGTAAACCACCTCCCCGTTACGCAGGGACGCCACCACTCCGCTGCTGCTGCGCATCGCCGGAGGCCATGAACGGACGATTGCCTGCGCGGTTAACCGCTCAATATCGGCCTGTACCGCGTCGCTTTCGACGTTCAGCGCGTGGGTATCGGTATCGACATCCGCCGCCTCAAATGCCGCTTCCAGCTCGCGGAACCGCGCTTTCAGACGGGCGATCTCGGCCTGTTCGTCAGCGGTAAATTCCGGCTGAGGTTCGGCCAGCTCGCGGTAAATCTCCGCATCCTCCCCCCACGTTTTAATGGCCGAAATGCGCCCTTCCGCCCAGCTCCAGCCCTCGTCCTCGGCCACCTGCTGCGCCAGCGCGTGCAATTTTTCACGGGCAAGACGCTCCAGCATCGCCGGTTCGGTCAAAAAGCCCTCGTCGGTAAACAGGTCAAATTTGAAGGTGCCGCCCGCCGCTTCGTAGACCTCGCGCCCGACGAACGCCAGCTGGCTGTTGTCTTTGGCCGAGACTTCGCCTTTCAGCACCGCCTCGCGCAGGTGCTGCGGCGCAGCCGCCCAGCCGTGCGCGTTGTCCCACACGTCACACTGACGTTGATGATCGTCGGTGGCCGACAGCGCCTGCAGCTGGTCGAGGGTGATCTGGTCGTCGGCCAGCGCATCGAGCAGCACCGGCGCCATCGTTGCCAGACGCAGACAGCGTTGAACGTGGCGCGTGCTGAACCCCAGCAGATCGCCGATCTGTGCCGGAGTTTGCCCGTCTGCCGACAGGTCGCGGAACGCCGTAACCTGATCGGCCGGGTGCATCTGCTCGCGCTGGCTGTTCTCCATCATCGACACCACGCGCGCCATCGCCCGGCTGACGACCAGCACCTCGACCGGGTAATCGTCGGTCACGATGCCGGCCGGGGTGGTCTTGTCGGCGTCGCTCTCCTGTTCCATCAACCAGCGCAACGCCAGCGTGCGCCGCTCCCCGGCGGCAACGCCGTAGCGGCCATCGTCCATTTCGAACACGACCAGATTCATCAGCAGACCGGCCGAACGGATGGAAGCGGCCAGCCCCTCGATCGACGTCTGCGAGGACTTTTTCTTACGCACGTTCAGGTCAGTCAGCACCAGCTGGCCGAGCGTGGCGGTTTTGCGCACGGCCTTGGCCAGCGCCGCCTCGATTTTTTCCGTAAGCGCGTTTTTCTTGGTGGTTTTGGCCGGACGGGTTGTCTTGCTCTTGGCTGGTGCTTTAGACTCAGTCATAGACATGGTGTAGCTCCTCATAGTTATTGCCTGTTGAGCCAGCGTCAGAAGTGGGTGCTTCCGCGCTGGCGGTGAGAAAGCGGCAGCGATGCCGCTTTTTTATTGCCCTGAATTCATGCGCCAGTGGGTCATCGTCATCTGATCGCTGGCAGCCACCGGCCAGCCTCCGACGATCCACACCGAAATGGTGTCGAAATCCCCAAAGTCCGCGAACACCTCTTCCGCCTCTGCCGGTACGACCGGCGGTTCAATGGTGCCGGTCGAGCGACCGCACACCGCCTTCACATAGCAAAACAGGTCATACACCTGCGGTATGGTCAGAGCACTGCTGGTCTGTGCGGATGCTGCTGTAGGCTTCGTTGTCGCGCCTTTGATGTTTTGTTGAGCCATGTTGAAATCCTCCGTGGGGTGATAACTGATGCCGCTGTGAGTATTCGCCGTCGCAATAAACTGATTCAGCACGGCGAAGAGCGGCACCAAGGGGCGGAGACAAAAAGTTTTTTTGACCGAAGGGAGGAAAAAGTTTTTGGCGGAGTTCATACACCCCTTGGTGTTTAAGCGAGGCGTTGTGCTGTTATCAGTTGCGGCGGGAAGACTGACTGCGGCTAAAGCACCCTGGAAGGTTGAATACGGATCAACCCGACACGACGGCGCGACAGCGGCCGGCGGGGCGTCAACAGCGTCCTGCAGCCTGGCTGCAGGACAGTGAGTGCGGCGCCGGCATCGCCGGCTGCAAGCGGGGTTGCGTGAGGATGGAAGCCCGCAGGGGGGAGACGGCCGGCCGGCTCCCTGCGCAGCACGACAGCCGTCCCCAACGGGGCACGCCCAGGAGAAATTACGTACAGTACATACCTGGCACAAAGCAAAGGAGAATACACTAGTAATTCAATACAAATACTTGTGTATTACATTTGTATTGCTATAATCTGTACAGATGACGAAGTTACATCCGCGTCTAAACGTAATACAATAGTATTTCATTGAGAGGGAAATCCCGATGACAGAAGCTCCTGTGCAGTCCATCCTCACGCCGCTGAGCAACACGGTGGCCAGCATCATCGCCATCATGAACAACAAAGGCGGTGCAGGTAAAACCTCCACGATCACTAACCTCGCCATGACTCTTGCTCAGGCAGGCCGTCGCGTGCTGCTTATCGATGGGGATCAGCAAGCCAACTCAACCGAGGTGATGGCCAACGGCAAAAAATACTATGCGCAATATGGCCATACCATCTGTGACCTGTATAACAACCCGCGCTTCAATATTTTTGATGCCATCATTCCGGCCGTCAGCGGCGAAGAGGTGATCGAAAACCTGTTTATTATCCCTTCAGATCCGTCGTTTGAACGCGTTATGGAAAATTGCCTGACACGTCATCACCGGGAAAAAATACTTTCTCGGCACCTGCAGCCCGTGATGGACAGGTTCGACTATATTCTGATCGACTGCTCACCCGGTCTGAACCTGTCGACCACCAATGCAGCCTTTATGGCCGATCACGTGCTCATCCCGGTCGATGGCGGCAGCTTCGCCCTGACTGGGCTGGATGTGGTTCTCGACTACCTGGACGAGATCAGGGAGACCCGCTTTACCCAGTTCAGCGTATTCCGCAACGAGTACAATGGCGCCAAGAAGAAAATGAATACCTACCTTCACGATCAGCTGGCCAGCAACGATCGGACGAAGGATAACTACCTTAAAACCCGCATCCGCGCCGATGAGAACATCTCACAGGCACAGGTAGCCTGCGTACCGCTCTACTTTTATAACAAGGGCTCACTGGCCCTGAACGATTACCGCGCGCTGATGCGTGAACTCGAAACCGTCTTATCGAAAGAGGCTGCATAAATGGCTAAAGGCCCCCTCACCCGTCCCGCGATGGTCAAACCGGAACCTGCCCAGGGCGAGACTAAAACCCGCCTTTCCAACGTAAAGGTTAACCGAAACAGAACGACCAGCGAAAACCCGAAGACCATCCGTATGACGCCGGCAGAAAAAGTCATGTGCAGCGAGCTGGTCGATGAGATCCAAGATCTGACCACCAAGACCATCACGGACTCGACGGTGTTACGCGCCGCACTGTACCTGGCCAAAGAAGTTGGCCCGGAGAAAATGCTGGAGATGATCAAAGAGCATTTGTAATACATATGAATTACACAAGTAATCTTTGTGAATTACATTAAGGAGAGAGAACGATGAGCGCTATCGTGACCGTCACCACCGAGTTAACCCAAAGCCAGGCGCTGGCACTGGCGCAGTTCGTCAAGCGCCTGACCTGGTCAGAAATTCAAGCTTGTGCTGTCGATGAAGACGAGACATATGAGATGAGGGATGCCGTTAACCTCCTGCAGAAGTCGCTGGCCGAAGCGGGTTTTAGCCCGCGCTGAAGTGATAACGTAGTCTTTATGTATTACATAAAGACTACGTTTAGCAGGGCATCGGTGTTATGAGGTGCGTCACGTGTTCTGACAGAGCGCCCTATTCAGTCGGAAAATGAATTACCTTAGTAATACATATGTAATCATTTTGAATTACAAAGAGGAGCTGGGAGTGTGAACACTGTAGAAAAAATTCTAGACAGCATAGGGCTGAAAGCCCAAGAGCTGAGTTCGCTTGGCCAAACGGATAGCCTGATAGTTTGCCGTATTTTTGAAGCGGTGCAGGAGTACGCAATGTATCGCGATAAAAACCCAGAGTTAGAGATAGCGTGTGAACAGATCCTGTCGTTGATCAGAAGCCACCTGAACCAGAGTGTTATCAGATAAAAAGGCAACGCCAGCTCAAGGCCATCGATGCCGAACTGCGGCGCCGTAAACTTTAGGACTTCCGCCCGCCGGCATCACGACCACGTTAGCCCGCCCCCCTGAATGTCATTTTCCTCTTACTTTCTCCCCGCATGTAACCGAACAGGTAGAGTGTTTCGCCGGTGAGTCCGTGGCCGCCTGTCGCTGCCAGCCCCGTTCCCGCCTGACGCGCCGATAAAATAGGGGGCTTTTTGGCTATCGCCCGCCCCATCTTGTCTAAAATAGGGAAGTAACAACTTTCGCTCATTTCGAATTTTGTTACCTCAGCATCGGTGCATCGGCGATTTATTCCCGTGGCGTCCGGTCTCCGGGGCTGTCAAAATAGACGACATCGGCAAGATTGCGCTACGTGAAAAATGTATAACGGGCAAGGGCCATTCCCTGCAGATTTTTCATAGCGCACTGATGTAATACATCTGTATTTCACTTTTAAACGCCGCCAGGGGAATGCGCTCATCGGCAACCGACCAGGCACAGACCACATGCCGGCGCCCAACACACCGATGGCCATCGCCCAGTCTGCCGGGGATCACCGGTGGATAATGTAATTCAACAGAATTACATATGTAATGCAAAAGACATACGTGTAAGGTTTTCATGAGGGGGGAACCATGTTGATGACCAGCAGCGAACGGCCGGTTGCCGTGACACAGTACGAGACCGCACTCGCGCTGCGGCGCATGGTACTGCTGCAACCTTACCTCCCTAAATACCTGCTGGCGCCCGAGGTGGCGGTGTTGCTGCATTATCTGCCTGACGAGCGGCAGCGCATGTTGTATGCCACGTTGTGGAACACCGGCGCCCGCATTACCGAAGCCCTGACGTTGACGCCGGAAGATCTGCAGCTCGAGGGACCTCGCCCCTGTGTTCGGCTGCGCACGCTGAAACAGCGCCAGCGGGGCAGGGGACGGCCATCGGTAGATGAAAAGATAGCCCGAATAGTGCCGCTGCTCGATGCAGGCTACGTCGATCAGTTGCGCCGGTTCCTGGCAACATTCCGCCCCGACCGACGACGCCCCTTGTTTGACGTCAGCAGGAAAACAGCCTGGCTGTGGCTGCAGCAGGCCGTCGAGCGTGCCAGGGGGGAGGGGATTGAATTTGCGCTGCCTGCCATCAATCCCAAGACGCTCCGACACAGCTTTGCGATGCCCCTGTTCTTCAACCATGTACTGCCGAAAGTGGTGCAGACATACATGGGCCATGAACGTTATGAAAGCACGGAGGTGTGCCTGAAGGTATTTGCACTGGACGTGGCGCCGCAGCTGGGAGTGACGTTCTCACTGGTTCACCGCGAGTATACGCACCTGCTGATGCAAAAATAGAATACCAATGTATTACATTTGTAATTCATAATGATGTGATATTGTATTACATCATATGTGCTGAAGCCGATGATAAGCGGGCTTTGATCCCGAGCAAGAACGTCGGTGCCACCTGTGTTAGCATGACGGCCATCAGTTATTTCGTGTGTCAGGATCATCAGGGAGAGTCATGTTGGGAGAGTTTAAGACGTGAAAATTGATGAGGTGGAAAAATGGCGTCCTTTCACCGATGCGGAAGGGAACACCTGGGATCTTTCCTTTCTTGACGCCCACGAAGTGATCTATACGCACCGCTGCGAGGGTAAGGCGGACAAGGTCTATAAATTCATCGTCTCCTACTCGTTTTACTGCTTTTGCAAAGATTACCCGGAACAGAGCGAAGAGGAGAAGCGGGTCCTGATGTACCACTCGCCTAAAGAGTCACGTCCGTTCTGCAAAAACCGTTACGGCCTGGCGCAACGCTACCTTAAAGACATGATACTGTCGTTGGATCGCCAGCGAATTATCCATGCCGGCTATGGCAGCTATGCGGTGATCGAGGCTTTGAATGACGAGGGCGAGCGCTGCTATTACCACGTCCCCTTCAAAGCGTTCCGGGAACGGAAGAAACTCCGGATACACGTGACCAGCGCATATGCGGTTGATGCCAAGCCAGGGGGAGGGAAGGTCGGTTTCTTTGTTATCGCCAGCAAGCTGTTGGCCGGAAAGCCGTTACCACCCCCCTGAAATAACAAAACCCACCTTAAGGTGGGTTTCGCCAGAGAGAACTCTGGTATTCAGAAACGCCTTTACCGGACTTGGCCTGACCAACTTGCGTTGGTAGCGGGATGTCTGGGTTAACCAGTCTGCTGCATCCTTAACCATATTATAGAGGCCTCGTACGTTATTGCAATCTAATATATCTGATACAGTGTTATATCGCTTGATGCTAGGATAATGAACACAAAAGAAATACACCTGTATTACATTTTATGCAATGCGTTGCTGGTCACTGTCCGGATTGCCAGTTACACTGAATGGTGATGGATCGCAGAGTCCCTTTAACCATTCGTCAAAACGGGCAGGGCAGACAACGTTGTTAGACAAAACCAAATCCGTTACTACGGATAACACCACCGCCGCACTCAGCCACCATGCGTTCTGCGCTCTGGCAGCATTGGAGCTGGCCCGCCAGGACGGCATCGTTGGCACACCCTACGCCGAAAATCTGTTCCTGATCCGCTGGCTGGCCACCGCCCAAAAACAGAAACGATTTCCCAGAAGCGTCGCCGTGGATATCGCCTGGCTGCTCGAACGCGGCCGCAAACACGGGCCAGCCGGTAAACTGCGCCAGCATCTGGAATACCTGTGGCGCTCCTGCAGCGGCAATCTTGCCGCGCAGTCCGATTTGTTCCGGCTCACTTACGCGACTGACCCCCTGAAAGATCGGGGCTGGGACAACTATGTGATGGATGCCCGCGAGTGGCGGTCGGAAACAACACCCACGCCGTCCCAGCACAACGGTTTTTACGTCGAAAAAACGGCGCTCAATACCGCCTTCTCTCAGGATGGCCATCACCTACAGCCGGTCTCTTTTCGCATTGTCGGCGATGTCGATACGTTCATTCAGGTCATGGCAGAGTATGGACTGCAGGCCCGCCTTGCGGACAGCAAGCCGACATATCAAACGGTAACACTGGAGCCAGGCGAGCACAGCAACGCGCCAACCTGACATCCCCTACGGTAAAGGATAACCTATGGATACGGTTGAAGAATTAAACGGTACGTATTTCTACAATGGGCATTTATTGCGCGTCACTATAGCTACCGGACTCCTGTTATACAGTACCGACGAGTTGCTGCAAGCCCGGTCGTTGCTGAGACTGAACGAGGTACTTCTACCCGGTAATAGTGATAGGTGTCCTGGGCCTATGTAAGAAATTTGGGCGGTATATTCTTGGACAAAACAATAGTGTCGGCAAACAGATTCCACCATGGATACATCATCGAAGTAACAGAAGATAGCTACAGAAAGAAAATGTCAAAAGCTGCAAACGGCTGTCAGTTAAACCGTAACATCAGGGCGGTCAGCTTTGTTGACGCGTACCGGTCAAGATAGTGGATATGTAAAATACAGTTTTCCCCACTCTCACGAAATTTAACTTTATAAGTCATGTGAACTGATCAAAAACGACATCAATGAACTCCTCATTACGGCGCTCATTGACCAATCTACATAGATCCTGATCATCAAGAGCATTTAATATTTGTTCATAAAATGCAGCGGGCACACAATAAAATACCGGTTGGTTTCGATTCAAGATCGCCACCGGCAAACCGTTACAGATACCAACAGTTCATATTGGATTTTTTCAGCTCGCTGATGCTTGCACTGCTTTCACTAAGAATGACATTTAGCATGATATCCTCACTCAACTATTCGTCGATAGTCACCGCATACGTGACCATAATAAGTCGACCATAATTCGATTTGGAATAATGATAGATTTACAATATCTCAAAAAGGGACAGGTTACGCTTTCACGCATATGCGACTCCCCATCAAGGTTGTGTGATGAGGTATATTTGCCAGATCCAATAGGTTTCTTAAAAAGTAGATGTATAGTGGAATAACAAAGAATTAGACGTTGAGCTCTCACTCTGAGGCTTGCTCATTGAGAATCTGAGCCGCTGCCCATCAAACAAAGATGATACCCCGAAGTGCCAACGTCGAGAACAACGCATTCTCCGCTTTCCAAGTGGGACCATGGTCCCACTTGGAAAATCAGGGCTTTTGCTTTTTTGCATGCTCAGCTAGTAGCATTTCAATACGCTCTATCAGGCTAGCCGGAGCACCCGTTAGGTTAAATGAAACTGCATTAGCCGAGTATTTCGCCTCAATACCCGTTGTAAACTTACGCACTGTAACATCTGATTTTGTCCTGGTGACAGGCATCAGACGTTTCAGCAGTTCTTCGGTACTGAATGTGGCACCTTCTGATTGCTGTTCTCGCAAAGTTTGCGTCAATAGCTTAAGCGCTGCAAAGTCAGACTCATGGAACCTATAGAGCATTTCACCACTACGAGCGCTCAATTCATTGGGATTCGCAAACAACTGTAAGGTTTCAAGTGGCAACTCGGCGGTTTTAATACAACGTTGAATAATTTTACGTGAGATGTTCTCAGCTTCAGCAAGATGGCTAACGTTACCATCAAATTCAGAAAAGAGCCGACGAGCATAGCGTAACCCACGCTCATATGCGCTGGTCGGCCGATAGTCGTTTCCAATTTGGGATAGCCAGCGCATTTGCGCATCGTTCAATTCGCCGACGAGAACTTTGTATTCATTGCCGGTCAGAATAGCGGCCTTACGACGTCGACTACCATCTGCAATTTCGACAAAGCCATTATGACTGCGCCCAAAAGCAGGGGACTGTTGACCCGACGTCAGGAACGAGGGTAATAGATCATCCAGAGAAGATTCGGTCAATAAGTCCTGAAGACGTTCATTACCGGCAAAGATGGTTGTTTTTACTTCTATCTGATCCGCCGCGATAGTTTTCAGAACAAAGGTAACATCCTCCCCACATACTGGCAGGGTGATACTGTTTCCTTTCATTGCGCTAACACGTGAAGACAGCTGGCTTACTGCAGGTGCCGAGGGTGACAGTTCACTCTCTTTGACCGAAACCGCTTTAGCGTCATCAAAATTGATCGTTGGTGCATGACGTAACACAGGGGCTCTTTTCATTACGCATTCTCCCAACGCGTTTTAATTAATCGATTATAGATCTCAGCACAAACTGGTTCCCAAATAGCCACCGCGTTACGCCAGGCAGCCGGTGTTGAACGCTGGTTAGCCGCTTGCTCGAAAACGGTACGCATCCTGACCTGACCTTTACCGACTTCATCAGTCACACGAACGACTTCCTTCAGGACCATTCCACCCCAGGCGTTACGGATTTGGTCATCCATCCATTGAGATTGGCTACCGACTGCATTGCTGAATTTGGTTATCAGAACGCGAACATCAGGTTCAAAACCGTTCAAGTCAATATTGATCATCAAATCGCGCAACATGGTGAAGAACTGCAGGGTAGAAACATAATCATACAGCTCAGCCGGCGTTGGAACGACAATCACATCCGCTGCACAGGCGACATTGATGGTGCCTATCCCAAGGTTTGGCGCACTATCCAGCACGATAACATCATAACTGTCCCAAACAGACTCAATAGCAGCCCGCAGAAGAAGATGAGGAGCAACAGGGAGTTTCCCCGCATCATGCAGCGGATAAATTTCCGATTCGATACGGTGTACGGCCAAGCAAGAAGGAATGATGTCCAGGTTTGGCCAGCAAGTTGGTTTAATGGCATAAGCCGCATCGTCACGTTGCCCCAAATAATACGGGAGAAGGGTATCTTCCGGATGAATATGCAAATCCGGAACATAACCGTGATAAAGCGATGCGGTTGCCTGAGGATCCGTGGCATCGATTAAAAGGACACGCAACCCCTGCAGTGCCATCCATTGGGCAATATGTACTGACGTGGATGTTTTATACGCTCCGCCTTTATGAGCCGCTACGGCGAGAACAACAGGATCCTGGCCAGCCGGTCTCGCCGGGCGGGTACCAAAAACATCTCTCATCGCATTGATTTGCTGTATCGAGTATCCGGTACGTTGTTCAACCCGTCCGATCATCGCCGTCTCTGGGGATGGCAACTTTCCAGACTCTTCATAATTTCGGATCGTTTGTGCTGTAACACCGACGAGATCTGAAGCTTCGGTGATCCGCCAACGCCGGGTAATCGCGCGAGCTTCTGGGCTGTCGTTACCAAATTGCGCTTTAGCGATTTCCTGCGTCATGAATTGACCGCGTTCTATACAACGATCCAGCGTTGACTTGAGATCCATATTATCCCTTACACATTATTTTGCATCTTTATAGTAAAACATCAACAAAAACGCAAAACAACAATTAAAACGCATAATGGAACAAATAAGGCAAAAAGGTGAGGCATATCAACCAAGACAGATCCAATATGATCATGAATACGTAAAGGGGAGGGATTTTTGAACCGATGATCGTAAACAGATATCCGAAGGATATTTGTTATTTTATTCTTTTTACTTTTCTCTTTTTCATTAATTTAAATTAAATATATCAATATGTTATGCGGCATTGTGTGGAGTTTTTTCCTGTCTTTCGTGGATCTATTTCACGATCCACGTGGATCCTTTTCATGCCATATGAAGAAGGAATTTCTGTTGATAAATTATGATGTTGGGCTCTAAGCAGCGCTATGATTGCCATAGGATCAGCCAAATCCATGATTAGGTACCTTGCAAGGACCAGGAACAAAGGTGGAGCAATTTTCGGTTCCGGCCCACGACACTCTATTGCACGCCCAGACCTGGCAGTTCGGTGGCCAACACGAGAATACGGTAAATGTGGAGAATTTTTCTGTTGCAACCCTCATCATTGTTCAACGGGTTATCACTTATCGGTGGAGGGATTTCCTGCTCGTGTACCTGGGAAGTGGAGTGTATTACCTGCTTAAAGTGCGTTACAGGTGGAATGATTTTATGCACCGGCTGTAAGTAACGGTGGAGGTTTTTCCTGTGATTGAGCATGGGTACTGTTTAACTTGATGTGTACGGGAATAAATCAAGGTGGAGGGATTTCCTGTATTGCCAAAATGTATGTGGAGGATTTTCCTGTCTGAATTGACGATTTCTGCAGATCCACGCCTGTTTATGCAGCAAACACAGGTGGATAAATTATCTGTTCGATGGAGGGGAATGGGGGAATGATTTCATGTACATATGATGAGCCGTACTGAGAACGGATTCTGTATACAGCTTGCGCTTGTAGCAGTTTTTTTCTCCGCAACTCACCTGGGTCAAGTTTTCTATAGGGGGAGAAATTTCCTGTCTGCGTGTAGCAAAGGTGGAGATTTTACCTGTAGCGGTGCGATGTCTCTGCGTACACTGACATTGTCGTAGAGAAGACAGGTGGAATCATTTCCTGATGAGGATGGATTTGTTGTGAGGAATATCATGGATCACGAGGCTATTATAATTTACGCGCCCCTTATTAATGTGGAATAATGAATCTGTGTTTCCACATTATGGATAGAGCGAATGAATCATGACACATTGACTGTGGTACAGGGGAATGATCTTCTTGAGGGCGCCTATGGTGTCACTCTTGACGAAATGCGTCTACTGAACCTGGCCCTTGCGCAGATTGACAGCAGAAAGCCACAACCGGACATGTTGTACACGCTTTATCCCCGTGATTACCAGCGTATTTACGGGGTCAACCCGACCAGCAGTCACAGACAACTCCGCGATGCGGCTGACAGCTTGATGAAAAAACCGGTGACCATCTACAAAGAAGACCGGAATGGGAAAGTCAGAACTGTTCAACTTTCCTGGTTTTCGCGCCTTGAGTATGTCAACAATGATGATCACAGTGCGGTCGTACTACGTTTTGGGCAGGACGTTGCCCCTTATCTTTTCGAGCTCAAAGAAAGCTTTACCAAATTGGATTTTATCAACCTGGCACGGCTGGATACGCCTTTCTCGATCCGTCTTTACAGCTGGTTGGTTAAGGCGCGTAACCTGACACGGTATCGGAGTCATGGAACCATTGAGGTCACCCTTGAGATCGAATGGATGCGAGAAAAGGCTAATCTTCAAGGAAAATACCAGGATTACCGGGACTTCAGGCAAAAACTGTTGCAACCTTCACTCGATCGCATCAATGCCTCAACCGATATTTCGGTGATTTGGGAACCTGTGAAGATGGGGCGTTCCGTGCATGCCATCAAGTTTACCTATGTCGATGAGTCCGCTCCAGAAGCGACAAAACCGATGCGACCACGCCTGCCTCGTCGCCCTCATGTGATGGCGGGATCGGCAGCTGAAGGTGAATGGGCCAGAAAATGTATCGCGGTGATGACCCAGTATATGGCTCAATTGGATGCCTATGATCCTAACGAGAAGGTGAGTGTGCCCGACCTAAGAAAGTTGGCCGGCTGGTATAAGAAAATAGGGCACAGTGAGCAGGAAAGGGCGACGCTGGATGCTATCAAACTTAGAACCCAACGTCGAAAGAGGGATGAGTAATCCCCCTAATGAAAAAAACACTCAAGGTGAAATTATCATATTGATTTTAAGCATAAAAAATGGCGATCAGGGATGGCTTACTGTTTATCGTATGGCTATCAACGAGCCCAGGTGATAGTTGTTAGCTCTACCATCGCGACCACTGCTACCGTGGGAGATGAACAATGTCCGGACATTTAGCGAAAAGCAGGGGTTAACCGGGGAAATCCTGAGCATCAACATCCATAGATTGATGAATGACACGTGAAATTAGAGTTTCCTCCCCTTTTTTTAGAACATATACCCCATGCTTTTTGTATTGAAAACGCCGCATACCCTGGCAGATCCAGGGACATTCAGTACCTAACTCAGGATTTTTAGCCAGCAATTCAAAGATCTTCGTGAGCCCTTCATGATAGTGTTTAGCCTGGATAAGGCCAAAATGCTGAATAGTATAAAGCGTAAGATCATAGATATCCTCATCAGCCAACGTGGAGAGTTTATACATTGGCATCCTTCGCTGCGGCTGCAAAAATATCATCCATGGTGCGATGACTCACAGGGGCATTCACGCCAGCCAGAACCATCTCCCGGACACTTAGAATACGTTGTTCACGCGCTTCCATCAGCCTTAACGCATCACGAAGCACTTCAGAGGTATTGCCGTAGCGGCCGGATTGGACCATTTCGCCCACAAACCCCGTAAAATGTTCACCCAGTGTTACGCTGGTTACTCGTGCCATCTGAATTCCCCTCCGTTTGTATTACTAAGTCATACAACTATACGTGAGTGGTACGTTGAATTCAACGTCTCTTTGCAGACCAAGGATGTGCATTCAAGAGTACGCTCGGCTCCAGCCCTCGAAATTCTTGTAACTTAAGTGACCATGTCACTTATTAATTCCTCAAAAAGTCACTTGCACAACGCAAGGTGGAGAGATTATCTGTTCGGGCTGAGCAGTTGCAACGCCTGCTCCGGGGGCATCTCGAAGCGCACACCCAGCTGGCCGGCAACGTCCAGCGCAAAAACCCGGGTGTAGATCTCGGTACTTTTGTAGTCACGGTGTCCCATGAACGACTGCAGGATCTTCGGGTGTACCCGGTTATAGAGTAGATGCATGGCAAAACTGTGCCGAAACGTATGTGGCGTGATGTTCTCGATGGAAAAGTTCATGCCTGCACGTTGCGCATTACCCAGGGCTTCTTTCAACCAGTTTCGGGCGGTGTCATCGGAGATCGCCCATACCGGCTTGGTGACATAACGTGTAAAGGTAGCCAGATGATCGCGCAGCCGGCGTACAAAACCGGGATCAAGTAACGGCAAGGTTCGTTTCACCGGCGTATCTTTACCGGGGCGGCCACGACGACCCGCCGTCTGATTGCGTTGCTTTAAGGTTCGCAGCACCACAAAAGGTTTGACGGCATCGAGCACAATGTCTTTCGGTGTAACGGCCAGGGCTTCGTTGATCCGTGCGCCGGTGTTCCATAAAAAATCAAACAACATCCGCCGGCGCAGATCGGCGATATTGTTGAGCAACAAAGTGATCTCTGGTGCCAGCAGATAGGCAGGTTGATCCGACAGGTTCAGTGCCATCCGTCGCATGGCTACCGCTTGGGCAAAATCAAAGTAGGGGCTGGGGAGCGCTTCCGCCCCGGAGGCGGGAGGCTGATAGGCTATCAGTGACACAGTTCACCTCGAAAATTCAACATCGTCTTAGCAGAGAATTCTTCCACCTTTCCTCATGAGCCGCGCCAAAAGAGCAGGGGAGTGAGGGTTTTCTTTTGATCGCGCTACGCAAAATCTGCAGCATCATGACCTTGCTGAAATATTATTTTTTACGTAGCGCGATCTGCTTAAAAAGCAGGCACATTCAGAATATCGGGCAGAAGACACGCCTTCATCTCTGTACCATTGTGCCTGAGATCGGTGCGGGGATCGTTCGTAATAAATCTGCTCGCGCGGATCCTTAAATCGGTAAAACTGGAGTATAACGGATAAATACCGAGAGAAGGGGATCGGAATACTGGCGGCGGTTGACGCCCGTCAAACCGCCGCCAGTAGCCAAAACGCCATATATAGCACATTTGACCTCACTCACTATACCATACCTAGGTTATCCACAGAAACGGGGGATAACATATGTACAAATCGGCTTTCCTCGCGTTATCCCTAAGAGGATGAGAAATCGGAAGTGCATTATATATTAAGTAAAAAATAATACATATGAACTAAATTTTATGTTGACGCGTGATTTACTTAATACCATACTTAATAAACTATATTTCACTATCGGGAGATTTTTATTCATGTCCAGCCAAGCTCTTGTCGAACTCGCGTTAAAAACGCTCACCTGCAGTCAGAAGGCACTGGCAGAACATCTTCGTGTCTCGCCGGCACAAGTCAGTAAATGGAAAAAGGGAGAATACATGTCCGCTGACATGGAGAAAAAAATGCGAGAGCTCTCCGGTATTAATACGCTGGATCCTGATCTGGTGTTGTTAGTCGGCTCATCGGAACAAGCCATGAAATGGGAAAAAGTTATTCAATATATTGCTGAAACAGCATTGGAGAATGCAGAAACTGGCTACGAAACTGAGCCATTAACAGATCCGGACGGCTTATTATGTGCTGAAACATTCAGAACTCTGAATGAGATGGGGGTCACGATACCGAAAGAATTTCCGACTGAGTTGGATGTGGACTTTAGTGATCCCGATGAAGATATGGATTGGGATATGGTCGAGAAGAACCCCTATTTTTCACTGATATCTCAAATATACCGTTCCCTCAATGATGTCTATGGATTTTACTATGCGTATATTTATGACCTAATCTATGATAACGATGATGAGTTGTTCGATGTTGGTTCGGAGATTGAGTCATGCTTGTTGTTGTTGGCAGCCAGTAAGGTTGATATTAATAATGCATTTGCCACGAACTTCACTATGTTTAAGTACCGAGTTACCTCTGATTATGGGCGGTGGATCTCTCAGGTTAAGGAGATCGCTTTTCGTAAAGGATATCCACTGAAAGCCGAGCTATTGAATCTGGTATATCGCTCTCATGATTCTTTGGGTCATGAAGCTGAAGCAGAGAGCTTGGGGTTTAACAAATCGCGCTTACACCCGGATGTTTATATGAATGAGTTACTGGTAGGAATGAGAAAAATCCATCAGGTTTTACCCGCCATAATGAAGAAACTGGGTATGGAAGATGAGTTTGAGTTAGACATTACAGACCTAAATATAAAATAATATTTTTTTCTAACAAATAATTCTCATGGGAAGGTCAAGATGAAGGTTTTATCATTGCCCATTTTTATCATGGCTAACGATATTAACGCTGGAGCCAGATATGCAGGATAATGAGCACATCCCCCGGCAGTTCATAGTGCATCTCGCAGCTGCCAATGGTAGCCGGAATATATCACGGGGGCATATCCTTCGACCCCCTCGCTACGGTATGGGTTGTGGCGCATTCACCAGTGACTTCACAACGCCTGTAAAAGCCTAGGCGGTAAAATGTAACTGGACGACATTATTGCTTGCCACTGTTCATGGTTAGGGGATTGAATCGACCACTTTTGAGCCTCATAACCATGAACAGTGGCGAGGAATAATCGCATGTGGTGGGCCTATCGCGTGGCAATGCGTAAAAATACCGATTTTGGGATGTTTCTAATCTAAATCCCGTTTCTCAGGCACACTTATTCAGAGAAGGATTCTGAAGCCATCACTTTTTCGCCATCCGCTGCAGCCTGTCAGAGAGCTTTTTGTAGCGTGTGTACCCACCACTACGCCGGCAAAACGCAGCCGACCTTTGCACAGAATGCACTGGTACGGGTCGGTGCCCAGGAAGCCTTTCATCAACACCACGCCCCCTAGCTCCTAGCTGCTTCGGTTTCTTTCGTGCCGTCATATCCAGTTCGGCAGCAGCGTGCCGCGGTTGCGGTTGGCACGCACCATTTTAAAATGCCGAGTCGGAATATGGCTAGCGTGCCTCCTGGCTGATTTTCTGGCGTTTGTACTGCTGAGTACGGTGATAGTCATACTGATGGATCACGGCACCGCCGCGATAGTAGCATAGCTGAGAAGCTGCCACCGGCGGGTGCTTCAGCGTGGCACCAGGCGCTGCAGATGACGGAGACGCGGATATGCGGACACTGATTGCGCTGCCGGTCGTAGGTGTGGATCGCGCAGAAAATACTGACTTCGATGCCCTATTGGCGCGCCCAGCGGAGCATGGCGCGGGTGGCATAGCAAAACAGGTCATTTTGAGCAGGGGCCAGTTATTGTTGAAGAACGGCCACAGTCGATGGGGCATATAAAGGCGATATGTAGCCAGTCACAGTCGGGAAGGATGTGTTGCTGTTCGGCAATCCACGGCTCGTGGCCACAACTATTTCAGGCCTTTGACTTGCAGCTCTGGAAGAAGAAGCGGACATGGGGGTAGCCCTGCGAAACACTGCAGTAGCGGCGAACACCCATGGTGCAGGGCGGCGAGTTTGGTTCAGTGGCCGAGGGAGCCGCCTTGTTTGTCGAGATATAGGCTCCTGCTGTCGTCATGCTTGCGGGGCGCAGAATGGACGTGGTGCAAAGTCGACTGAGCGTTATCGGATAGAGAAAGGGCGTCAGCGCTGGCTATCACGCCACAGGTGTACTCATTTTTGCGGGTATCAACGCGACGGTGGGGCATGCACCAGAACATGAGCTATCGGGCTGTCAGACGTCGCTGGCACTTAGGTGAGGCTGAACTTTAAAGACTGTTGAGGCAGCAGCGTTACCGTTCATTATTGTATTGATTAGTTTTTTTATGTTTTTTCTTTCTTCGGCCTCTGATGTTTTGGTGGATTGTTCTTAAATTTTTGTTTTTATGGTTTTAAATTTCACATTGCTTTGTTTTTTTTGTGTTTTAAGTTTTTTTTATTTATTTTTTTATATCGTAAATAATTTTTTATTGGGTTTTAATTCTTTATTTTTTTATTTTATAGTGTTTTTAACCAAAAAACATAAATTATACAGCAATACGTGCCATTTGATTTGCTTGGTGATTTATTTGGATTTCTTGAATGTTTATACCAATGAAGTATCCTAGATATAGAACATGAACATATGCACTCTATTTATTGAGTTTTTTGGCGGAGCTTTTCCTTAAACCGGGTTATCATTAACTTTCGCGATAATTAAGTGTTTTTTTTATTAAGAAAAATAATTACCTTCCTTATCAAAAAATATGTAGTAGTTGCAATTGCTAGGAGCATGGCTTAACTCTATTGACTGATAATCACCCGATCATTTTAACTATTTTTCTACGAACACCGTTTGAGATAGATATCTTGTTAGTGGTAAATGATAGTTGCCAGGTAGTTTAGAAATATTTTCCGCACACTCTTAAGTTTTTAATGAGACCATTATTTATTCCTTGAAAGGTCTTCGCTACCAGCACTCTGGGTCGTGAGCAGGGCTCATTATCATACTGTTATCGCAAATTATGATCCTCACTTACATCAGTCGGAGCAGGATTTTCCATATTATTACCTGGTTTTTATTATGAAAATTTAATTTTTTGATAGCGCCCCCCATTTTAAGTGTGACGGGCACACATTGAATAAATGACTCGCTGTTAATCCATTAAATAGTATTTATCTAAAATGCGTAAAAATGAAAATTAGCAATGATGTTGTAGTATTTATCAGACAAAAAAGAGGAAGAGATATCTGAATTATACGCGAATTGTCTGGGTATTAATGATTAGAATACGCATGCCGGATTAATTGAGGTGGCGTCATAATGGCAGACATGCATATTACAGTTGAACGGAGTGTCTTGTTACTAATTTATGGCCTGCATGAAGTGGAAGGAGTCATTAATATTCGCGATGTAGCTTTGTTAATTATGTATCAATATGATGCGTTGTGCAGCCTAGGGTTTAATATTAGTGTGGGTTGTTTTACTAACTAACAAAATGCTAAAAGGATTACTTGAGACAAGAAGGTGAACCCACACTTCGTCATTTAGCAGAGTTATATCCTATGTGGCAACGCAATGAATTACGTGTAAAATAGTGTTTTTACCTCTTTTTTAAATTATGTACCCAATCAGCAGAAGATGACCTTTTTGATAACGAAATCGATGGTGCTTTTGTAAATGTACATGGAGTGTGGGCAATCCATTGTTTTAAAAAACCGACTCTGGAGAAGACGAACTGTGATACTGACCCGCAGAGTTATCGATTTATCAGGCTAAGTAAGGTTTAGTAGTAAAAGCATTGATGTATATACCTTTCAGTAAGAGATAACCAAAAACTCACAGAGGAAAGTTGATGGAAAATAATGATAAATCAGGCACCGGTTTATTATCAACCTTACTTGAGAAAATTGACACGTGGAAAAAGCTAGGGATATTTATCATATTATTCTTTTTAATTGGGATAGGTTATTATGCATATATATATAAGGATGATGTTTTTTTTTGGGCTCTTGATTCTCTTGACACTCCAAAAATAGACTATAAAAAAATTGATAATGAGTCAACGAGACTAGCTCGGGAAACCAATGCGAAATCCGTTGTTGTCTGGAAAGTAGAATTGGAAAGCAATCACAGGGAAGCAATATATATTAATATAGATGGAGTAAGAGACAGTAGTCTAGAGGGGACCGGGGATTTGGTTCTGAGAAAAAAAACAAAACTAACAGAAAAGATGATTGAATTACTCGAAAATGATGTAGTGTGCTCTGAAACTGTCGATGAATCGTCCGTATCAAAGGCATTGCTTTCTGCCGGGGTAACATATATTTGTCTGGTTTCTATCCCCCCCCGCTATGACGCAATAGTGGGAGTTATCTCTCTGGGGTTTACTACGCACCCAGTTAATGAGGATTATATTCGCAGGCGATTATTGCAAGCGTCTGAGAACATTACAAAATAATGATAAAGTAAAAAATCAACGCCAATATGCTGTTAATAAAATATGAATAATTAATTAACTTTGATGGTTAATGAATAGCAGAACCAGAACTTTCATTCTTAGTTGTTCCGGAAGATTGTGGTTTCCCGGCTTGCCACGCTTTAAGCTGGCGAGCCCTGGAGTTCCCGACAAGCGGAACTTGCTGAACCTGACGTTTGCTGAGATCCCGCTGGCTTGCAGCATCGCAGCGACGTAACCGTTTTTCACAAACAGACTGGATAACCTGGGCGCGAACTAACTCTTTATCAGACATAGTCACCAACATTTTTGGGATCCCTGAAGTCACAAAAGCTTAGAGCCTTTATGCCAAAAAAAGGGACATTTCTAAATGGTTAAAAAGTGACATTACTAAATTGGTCTAACAACATTGGTGCGCATAACACTAATTATGTTAAATTAAAATACTGAATACGCACCGGGATTAGCCCTGCACATCATCTCTCGCCTCACCTTCAACGTTATCATTCCGACATTCCATTTTCCCGCCAGGCTTACTGTCACTCGCCGCTTTTAAACGCAATCAATCATCAGTCGGCGTACCTTGATGAAACCGCATCTGCCAACCCTCTTTATCTTTCAGGAGCCAAATCGATGAGCGCTCAGTGCAACGAACGGCGCGGCCCTGTGCGTCACGCTGAAAACTTTTATACGTCAGCAACACGGCACCTTCGCTGATTTGCTCAAACTTAAAATTCCCACTGTTGCTTTTAACCCCACCCGCTGCACGAATGGCCTCAAATCTCTTGTTGCCTTCATCTATGGTTGCCAGCAATGGATCAAGCCATAACACGGCCTGCCCGTAAGTCATTTGTTTGGCGGCAATGACACTAGCATTGGCGCTGTTAGCGCTGGCGGTAGTGCCAAACATTGCACCGGCGCGGAATGCGTCAGCGTACTTGAGCACCCGTTCAGCAATGGTATCAGGCACATACTGAACAGCGCAAGACTCACGCTTGATAAGCGTCCTGCCTTTACGTTACCTTTCCTCTGTCTTGGTTTTTAGCGAAATGCCATATTGGTTCGCGCTAGCGGCAATCTCGCTGTAACATTGAAATTTAAACGCCTGAGTAGGCGAACCTGACCGCCGGTGGGTCTGATGAACCGGCGTTACGGCTATCGCGGACATACGTCCAGATCCGCCCGGTTTTCGTTTTCTTCCTGCTCGGGGACAGCACCGGCACTGGGGTATCATCGGTATGAAGTTTGCGGGTATCCATGACGTAGCGGTACAGCGCGTCGTTCAGGGGAGCCATTAACCGGCAGCACGCATCCATCCAGTTGGAGAGTAAGGCTCGACTCAGCTCAACGCCCTGACGGGCCAGGATTTCAGTTTGGCGATACAGAGGCGTGTGTTCGCAGTATTTCGACGTCAGTTCCCGGGCCAGCAGTCCTGGCCCCGCGATGCCGCGGTCGATGGGACGTGAAAGGGCCGGTGCCTCAACGATGCGGTCGCACTTCACGCACGCCTTTTTCACCCTGACGGTACGGATGACCTTCAGGGCGCAGGCGGCCAGCTCCAGCTGCTCCGCACTGACCTCGTTCAGATAGTCCATATCGCTGCCGCACTCAGGACAGCAGGTTTCCACCGGCTCAAGGCGGTTTAACTCTCGGGGAAGGTGTCCGGGAAGTGGCCGGCGATACCGAGACTGACGAAGCGGACGGGGAATCTGCGGATCATCTATAAGGATTGCCAGAAGGTCCGGCAATGGATTTTCCAGCGTCATTTTCCTATGGCGGAACTCCACATGGCAGGAGGTGGCGTTCAGGGAAGAGCCCGGAGGCGAGACGGCGAGCTGATTATCTGAGGGTGCGAGGTCAGATGTCACCTCAACAGGCAGCAGCGCGGGTGATGACGAGGGTACGATCGTTGCGGGGAGGCGGCGTGATATGCGACCTTCGTTTTGCCAAAGCCGTAGCCATTTGAAGATGACATTGTCATTAATGCCGTTATCACGGGCAATCTGAGCAACGCTTGCTCCAGGCTGGGAAGCGAGTCGGACGATCCGAAGTTTAAAGTCATCCGAATAGTTTTTTCGGGGCTCGGTACGCCAGAATTTGGATGTCATAGTTAGGTGCCCGTCTAATTTAGGTGGACGTCTAAGCTATCAGGACAGGCCAATTAGCTACATACGGCACTGAGTTGACGCTTACCTTTTCGCAGTGCGCGTATCACTTCAATGCCTTTGGTTGTGGCATACATCGTTTTCATTGATTCAAATCCCCGCGTGACGCCGATTATCCTTCTCAGCTGGCCATGATTGTATTCAATGATGTTATTTCGGTACTTAATCTGTCGGTGTTCAAGGTCAGGCATTCATGTATATTTCACCAATGGACCACAGGTAAGGGTTGAAAGGGTTACGCCAGTACCTGCGTAGCCACTTTTCTATCGCACGCGTTATTTTAGCGCTCGCTGGGTGCGGTAAATACGTTCACAGGTGGCCCCGGCTATTTGAGCGTGGTCAGCATACGCTGCCAGCTCTCCCGCTCTTTTGTCAGCGCGGCTGAGCACGTCGGCAAGCAGAAGGGCGGCTGAGGCGGTTGGCTGGCGCTCGCGGGCAACACCGGCCAAGCGGCCGGTTTCACTGTCAGCAAGTTGCCGACGGAGCCCGACGAGAGTGTGCTGCAGGCGGTCAGCTGCAGACTGAGCACGGGCAGCATCAGCGTAAGCCTCATTGATTTTTTGCTGAGCATTGTCATTCACCTCGCTGAGAGAAATGGCGCGTTGATGTTCAAGATTTATCATTTCCTGTTGATACCGAGAAAGTGCCTCCGCCTCCGTTTTATCACGCGCCAGCCATTTAAGTTGCCAGGCTTGGTTTGCCGTTTTCTGTCCTGCGGAATAGCTCGCGTAAAGCCCTCCCGCAAGCACCATCAAGACTAAAGAAAAAAACAGGAAACCGCGCCGGACAAAGAGAAAAGAAAACAGACCCATAACGCCCCCCCCCATCCTGTTAATCTGTATATTGACGGCTCCCCAAAGAACTACGACGGGGATAGGCCGACGAGCTAATGTCCTTACCGCATAGGAGCATCCCACGCGCAGAATTGTTATCTCATCAGCGACGATGGTCTGATGAGGCAACAAAAAGAAGGTTGAATGGGGATCATGGCACCAACGTCTGCAAGGCGTTAGCCAGGCGCGCCTTTCTGTCTGCCAACCCCATTGTTCCGCCGTTGATCATGCGCGTCACACGAACGATATCATCCCCATAGCGCAGGCAGCCTTTGGCGACAAAAAACCAGGCGGCAGAACGTGCAGCATGCTTATCCTGCTCCAGCAGTTCGGGCGTTTGAAGTAGATTAAGCCTTAATGCACTTCCACACAGAAGATAGTTATCATGACCGGTGATTTGTATTAACCCACGTCCGCGATACCGCCATCCGTCACCGGGATTTTTATTACCCAGCCGCTGCCCATACACGATATTGGCGATGACCTCTTCATTGGCAGAGTGTGACGCCGAGCGCCCGAAAAATGCCGCCTGCTCGCGCGTAATATGTGCACCGTAAACCGACAGTAACGATTCAACCGTATAGTTGAGCGACTCCACAATCTGCTGAAAGCCGCCAGACTCGTGCCCGGTTTGTGCAATAAACATGGCAATATCTGGGAGGGACGTAATGCCAAATTCCGCCATGGCGTCGTTAAGGGGGGAAGCCCAACGCACAGCCAGTTGTTCACTCACCTTCGTCATGGATTTAAATTGAACTGCATTCATACCCTCACCTTTTTAGCTGTTTATTATCAAAATGACGTCTTGGAATATGAGGTACCATCCCACATTCGCATCGGCAGAGCCCGTGTGGGCAGTGTGTTAGGGTTTTTCATTGTCATAGTCCTTCAAGTTAAACTTGTGGAAAAAGAGGAATCTTAACTCATCAACGCCCAACAAACCGAGTACCCCACCGACAGTGCTGGTATTGTTCGGGGAGGCAGGCCAAAATATTCCAGCATGCCGTAAAATGACAGAGTCAGAATGCAACAGGCCAACATAGAAGTAATGACCTCTTTCATTGTCTTATTGTTTTTATGTTCATTAAGGAAGAAATACTTAACGCACTTAATGCGAAATACACAGAGAGGATATGTTTTCAGTCAGTCAATGAATATGTAAATAAAATCCCTGGCTGAGGTTCGCACTACACTCCGCGTCACATTTTTATTTAGTCCATCCTACTCAAAGAGTTAGTTAACGGATCAAACCATAAGGTTATTAATTAACACGCTGCCAAAGTTAATTATTCAATTAACTTACCGAGAACTGCTCATAGTATAGGGTTCATTTTTTATTGCGTGGTCAATCAGTGACAATAACGCATCCCCTCGTAGATGCTCATCATTGCACCGCAATAACTTAAGAATTTCCTTGTCGAGCCCGGAGAGATAATCTTTTTTGATAATTTTATCAACTACAGCGTCCGGTATGGGATTTATGACGATACCAAATCGCACAAATCCTTTGACCCCAACGGTATGTTGGATTTTAGAGATCGAAATGTTATCGATATTAAATCGGATAAAAACATAAGGCGGGAAAAGGTAGCACCCCCTCGAAAAGCGTTTCTTGTTATCGAACAAAGAATTTAATTCTGAAGGGCTGAGCTTTGGGCTAAAACACTCAACGCCAAGGGCTTCCAAGTTTTTTTGCGACAAATCAACCTTGCCATAATTAGATCTTATTAAATACCATTTTTTTTTCATCGTGCATCACCAAAAAAATATAAGTTAATATAATTGTTTTTTGGGCAAAGCTCCGCCACAAACACATCATGGGAGGAAGGGTTACGCCTGCACTCACAGGATAAATCATTACAAACAACAATCAATACGGACGGAAGGGTTTGGTAAAAATAATAACACAGAATAATATTCTTAATAACAGTAAAAAATAAGAATAAAAAATAACAATTTTTCATTTTATTTAGTTCAATAGATCATTAGTGTTATTTAATTCAGCAGCTTCAAAAATCAAAACAATCATTTAAAGTAACTAAAGAGTCAAAAAAAAGGATAAAATTCTAAAAAAATTAAAAAGCAAGAAATTTAAATCTATATTATTGTTTTTTTGTTTTTTAAAATCAATTGGTTAGCTTTTTTTTGAAAAGAAAAACTCATCTACAGAATCAGCCCCTTCAATCAATAACACACAAGCGATATTGAATGGCTAAAGGCATCGCTTGCTCAAGAAAGATACACTATTGGTTCCATTTTTTTCCGCGCTTTCTGTTACTGATTTGATGCCCTCCTCCCAAGCACGAAGTCGCTCCACCACCTTCGTCAGAAAGCACGCAGAATCGTTATATAATTCAGCTGGAATATTAAAGGCGTATGGGCAGTCCGCGATGGTGGAAGTCCATTACATGGCGAAGGAAAGTGGTTTAAATGTGTTTGCGACGTGAACTAGCTGACCCAATGAAGTGAAGGCCTTTGATAATCAGCGAAATGCAACGCAAGCTTGCCACGTGGGCGGCAACCTATCCGTCCCGACGGATTGAACGGCTGCTGCGTCTGATAACACGACCAGAATGGCTGGCTGAATCACCCTTTCATCAAAGGGGGGCATACTTCGGGCGTTGATGGTGTGAATAAAGCAAAGCTACAGGCCGGACTGTCTGCTGGGTTGCAAAGGCTCAGTGAAGAACTTCTTTCGGGTCACTACCAGCCCCTGTCAGCCAGGCGGGTTTATACCCCTAAAAGCAACGGCAAACTGCGGTCACTGGGTATCCCCGCCTTGCGGGATCGCATTGTTCAGTGGGCAATACTGATGGCGATGGAGCCAATCTGGGAGAGTGATTTTCATACGCTCTCCAATTAGCATGATTCCATGCATTCTATTGCGGTGAATGGTGGAGCAGCGCGTCACAGCGTTTTTTCACCGCTGCATGCAACAATCGCACTGCAGCGGAAACTTGACCGCGGTGTGGGCATATTAAATTCAGTGGCACTATGTCCCCCTGATATTGGGTTAGCAATACCTTCAGACGACCCGTGCGCACGTCTTCGCTGACATCCAGAAAGGATTTATAGGCGATGCCTTCTCCGTTAATCGCCATACGGCGAATAACCTCAGCATCATCACTGATCATCGTTCCTTTTATCGCCACATGATGGGCGTTACCATTGAATGTAAAGGTCCACTTATTGAAAAGTCTCCCGCGTAATATAAAAGCTAGAGCGTTATGATGCGCCAAATCTGAAATTACTTTTGGTTCACCATGACGTTCAAGATAGGAAGGAGCTGCGACGATGACACGCCGATTATTTGGCGCTACCGGTAGGGAAACAAAAGAGGCATCATCGTTGTTACCGTAGCGAAAAGCAATATCGACCAGATCTTTGAATACATCGGTAATCTGATCGGAAAAGAGAATTTTAAGCATCAAACCAGGGTGCTGGCGACGAAAGTCCTGAAAAATATCTAACAACATATTACGACCTAGATCGGACGGAACCGCAATTTGTAATACGCCTCGCACCTCGTCCTGAGTGGGCTGAATTTGCTTATAACCGGTTTCTAGTGTTTGCAATGCTTTGATGGCATAGGGTAGCCAGTTTTCTCCTTCAGGTGTAAGACGCAAGCTGCGCGTGGAGCGAGCGAACAATCTGACGTTAAGTATGTTCTCCAGCCGTTTAATAGCGGCGCTGACCTGGGCAGGTTGCAACCCTGCTTCACGCGCGGTATCGCTGAAACTGTTTAATGCGGAAACACGGACAAACAGAGTGAGGTCTTCCAACCTGAGCATTTTTATTCTCCAAGTATAAGTGTTGTTGTGTTTAGCAAGTGTTTCTATTGCCACGTTCCTTGTACCATTATTTTACTGATTCGATTAACCTTTTAATTTCCGGATCCTATCATGGAGAAAGCTGTTGCTATTATTCAAACCGCTGAGGCAGGCGCCAATCTGAATTATCTTGACGGGATTGCTTTACCGACACTTGTCGGGTCTGGACACGACTTTCTGGTGAAAGTGAGAGCAATTTCGATTAACCCGGTAGATACTTGCGGTTTACTAGAACTGCCGTCGTTTTGCGACAGATTGTAGTCTTGATGGCTTACTTCGGAGTACCCCCTGAAGATCGACTGTTTTCATCAGACGCTCAACAGTACACCGCTAAAACCTTCGTGGAGTGACTGATGAAGACTTTTCGTGCACAATAGACACTGTAATTTTCTTTGTAAACGCGTTTTATCTCCTGGCTGATTTTGAGCATCATACTTTTCTCGCTGACTGCATTTTTCAAGATGCCGCTGGCGTTGTTTATACCATTAATATATCGACGGGCAATACCCAGTTCGCGACATACCAGCCTGACCCCTTGTATACCACATGAATGCTGCATAAGTGGCATTATCTTTTCCAGTTAAGCTGAGGTCTGGCAGCAATGTATCATTGCTGCGGCATAGCTCCCTATTCCCAGGTTCCAGTTCTTTTAAACTCTGGCGCTCACTCCATCAGTACTGACTGGGCTGAACCGCTCCGGGTTTCCGAGAGAGTTTTTAGTCCGGCAACTCAGGCTGCCATAGCCCCGTATCCGATGGAAGCATAATACGCTCTTTCGGCTTCAGCCGGGAATGTGACCGAGCCGTTCCAGTAGTCTGCGGTTGTTGTACCAGTCCATCCATGCCAGCGCCGCCAGCTCTACCTCTGCTCGGCTTTCCCAGCACTGTCTGTGTATCACCTTCGCTTTGTACAGGCCGTTGATGCTTTCCTCCACCGCATTGTCGTAGGAGACGCTTGTGCTGCCCCTCGTGGCCAGCGGGACCGCGTCCTGCAGCCGCTGCGTGTACGCTAGCAACACGTACTACGAGCCCTTATCCTAGTGATGTTGCGTGAAATAAAAAAAATGACCAACACATTGAAATTTAGAACGAAATCCTAAAAAAGGCTACGACGCTCTTAATGTCGGACGCACTCAACGGTTCACGGTAATCGGCAGGCTCAGAGCGCGATATCCGGTTACTGCGTTATACCAGACTTTTGAAGTTCATCGCAGCAGCTACAGGCACTGGCAGGCTTCGGCAAATGAGCCCGACGGCGAGCGTGCGACTAAGCACAGCCAGGTCATGGATGCATGGAACGCCAGCGACGACCCCGCCTCGCGACTATCGTCTCCAGGAACTTTGGTGTCAAAATGGGGCGCTGACTGGCCGGTAAGCTGATGAAAGAGCTGGATATCGTCAGTTGCCAAGTACCGGCGCACAAATACAAAGCGGCGGCTACGAACACGTTGAAATACCGAGCCATCTCGACCGCCAGTTCGTAGTTACCACGCCGAACCAGGTCTGGTGCGGCGATGTGATCTATATCTGGACGGGTAAATGCTGGGCTTACCTGGCGGTGGTGCTGGGCCTGTTCGTCCGTAAACTGGTGGGTTGGGCCATATCAACATCGCCGGGCTTGGCACTGACGGTCAAAGCGTTGCAGATAGCTTGGGAGCTGTGTGGTCGCCCAACAGACGTGATGACTGACGTAACGCTGCAGCATTTCCTCCTGGCTGATTTTCTGCCGTTTGTGTTACTGCGAGCGGTAGTGGCGCAGCTGTGAGGCCGCCATCGGCGGGCGTTTTAGGTAGTGCCCAGGTATTTCACGCTGCGCCAGGCGCGGCGGTATTGCGCATGCAGAGCGCAGGTTACTATGAAATTATTTTTGCGTAGTAACAGCTACCTAACTCAGTCAGCAAGCCCACCGGTTGTTCGCAGATATACTTTGGCACACTGCACCAATAAGGCCCGGAGTTTTTTGTTGCCACGCTTACTGATTCCCTGCAATGTGGTTCGCCCTCCTGTGCTCAAAATTTCAGTAGAACGCCTTATCAAAGTTGGGCCTTTGGGGGGCATTACAACTGAACGCTAGAATTATTGGTTAAAATTCGACCTTAGGTTAAAATCAATAATCATCACTGCTTGATATATTCTATCGCCTTTTTCTGATAGACGAAGCAGGACGTTACTCCCAGCAGCTATGTAATTTAATTTCAATTGAAATTATTATGGTGGTGAATAATGCCCAGAAAACCGAATTTATTCGCAAGTGTGTTTAATCAAACAGAAATGATAAATCCCCCTGGCGTGCTGACAGAGTTATTGCTCTCAACGGACGCTAGCTGGGAGGGCACACCTTACCCTGAATATCCTACAGGAACGCCACTGATTAGCGTATTAAAAATAAGCATTCCACCTTATACTACGCTGGCCTGGCATTACCATCCAATCCTTGTTATGGGCTACCTGCTTGATGGAACGTTAACCATTGAGAAGCAAAATACAAATGAACAGAAAACTTTTGTATGCGGAGAACTCATCCCTGAAGTTGTTGACACAGTGCACCGAGGGATCACAGGTGCGAGGCGTGTCGAACTTTTGGTGTTCTACATTGGCGGGAGAGATATCCCTCTAAGTATCATAAGCGAAATACCATAAGCCGATACCTCCTTGATGGTTAGGTGATTGGATCGTATTTTTCGAGAGGGACTGACCATAAACAGCAGCGTACTGTATCCGCTGATGGTGCGGTATTGTTATGGTTTATGTGTGGAAATACATGTTTTGATGTGATTTTAATCTAAAATCCGTTTTTCAGGCGCACTGATCCAGTGCCGGTTTCTGAAGCCATCGCTTTTTTGCCATCCGATGCAGCCTGTCAGAGAGCAGTTTGGTGGTGTGCTCGCCTACCACGGTACCGGCAAAACGTAGCCAGACCTTTGACAGGATACACTGGTACGGATCCGTGCCCAGGAAACCTTTCATCTGCACTGCGAACCCAGGTCGCTTCGGTTTTTCCAGTACCGTCATAGCCAGCGCGTCGTAGACCTTCGGCAGCTGCGAGCCCCTTTTGCGGTTGGCCAAAAACCGTAGTACCGCACCATTTTAAATACCGCGTCGGAATATGGCTGACATAACGCTGCAGCATCTCCTCCTGGCTGATTTTCTGGCGTTTGTGTTGTTTGCGTACAGTGGTCGTATACTGAGCACCACGGCACCGCCGCGGTAGTGGCGCAACTGAGAAGCCGCCACCGGCGAGCGTTTCAGATAACGGCCCAGGTATTTGACGCTGCGCCAAGTGCTTGATACTTGCTGAAATTGAACATCTCGATACTAAGACCGATTGCCTGACAAGTAATGTAAAGTCACCCAGCATGAAATTTTCACTCCTGGAGTATAAGTGTTGTTTCCTGTGAACGGTTTTTCACGCCTGGTTAACCTTTTAATATCATTCCATCTAATAGGATAATTACAAAATTTTCTGTGGGCTATTATGAAAGCCATTGCTATTACACGTTCGGGATAAACTGGCAGTAGCCTCGATGTCATACAGCATATAACTCATCCTGTGCCTGAGGTCCACGCACACAGGTATCCGATTAGAAGTTAAAAATATTTCAGTCAATCCTGTGGATATCAAAATACGCAGTAGCTTTTCTTCCCGTGAACCACGAGTTAAGGGGAGAGGCGGAATGCAGTAGGTGTTGTAATTGGCATAGGGGAAGCACCGCTCTTGGCGAACATTTTTATATCAAAATCATAAAGTTTCGCCGTTCAGATGGACGGTTGGAAACAGACCATAAGATCGATAAAATTGTACTGGAGGAATTTCAGAATGACTAACGTTGAAAAATTGACAATCATTGCGGTGCTGAAGGCAAAAGAAGGCCAGCAGGAAAATTTAAAGGCTGCGCTGAAAATGCTCGTTTACCCTACCCGTGAGGAACCTGGTTGCATTGATTATGCACTTTTCCAATTGAAGGAAGAACCAGATATTTTCTACGTCCGTGAATCGTGGCATGGGCAACAGGCACTTGATGAACATATCACATTACCGCATTTTCTAGCATTCGTGAAGAAAATGGACTATTTGCTCGCCGAACCACTTAAATTGGTACCGCTATTGCCAATATTGGTATAGTGGTTAAAAAAGAGTAAGTTAGCAACATGACCGAGAGAATAAAACACCCCTCCCCCTCCTTTTCGGTTAAAAGAAAAGGGGCGAATCAAGTATGATGGATATACATATAAATGTAATAACTATTAAATAAAAGGAAATACTTTGCGATTAAAATTATTTACCTTATCGTTTGCTCTGTCGATGATGTTCATAGAGCAAAGCTATGCACAAACCGACAAGCTCGTTGTCGCGGCGTTATCCCAGGAAGCTAACTGGAACGCTGTAGCTCCTCTTAATGACAAATCCTTATTTGCCTCAGCGCCACGGTGGACGGGCTCAAAAGGTCCACAGTTGACTTATATTGATATTCGGGGGAAAAAACACGCTTGGCCTGATCAATTATGGAATAGCTGGGCACCGGGAAAATCAACGGAAAATAGATTTGTTAATATCAATGCTATCCGTCTGATTGATTCAAAGCTCTGGGTGGTTGATACGGGGGCGCCAGACTTTGGTGGAACGCCTTTACCTGGCGGAGCAAAGCTTGTGGTAATTGATGTTAAAACAAAAAATGTAAACAAAACATATTTTTTTGACAACAGTGTTGCAGGCAAGAACAGCTATGTTGATGATTTACGTATTAACGGTAAGTATGCTTACCTGACGGACGCTGGCTGGGCAGGATTGATCGTTCTCGATCTGGAAACGGGTAAATCGCGACGTGTTTTATCTGATACCCCCTCGACCATAGCCAGTGTTAAAGCAATTCGACTTAACGATAAAATAGTGCTGACGCCGGACGGGAGTATACTGAAGGTTAATGCCGATCCTTTGGAATTAAGCCCTGATAACCAGTGGCTCTATTATGGCCCACTTAATGGACCTATGTACCGGATACCAACCTGGGCGTTAGAAGATAATACTCTAGACAATGCTGCGCTAGAGAAATTTGTTGAAATATGGTTTGACATACCACCCACAGGCGGTACAGCTATGGCGAAGGATGGGACTTTTTACTATTCCGATCTGGAAAAAAATGCTATAAAACGCCGCCTTCCAAATGGAGAAATAGAAACGGTTATTCAGGATCCTAGCCTACATTGGGTGGATGCGCCGGTGATTGATGAGAACAATACACTTTGGTTACCGGTACCACAAATTGACCAAGTTAGTCTTTTTCAGAATGGAAAGAACCTGACCAACTGGCCTGTAAAAGTATTTAAATTTGATTTAAACAAAAAAATTAACTAAATGTTATACCCTAAATAGTTCTAACTACAGGAAGGCTGCCAACACACCGGCAGCTTCAAGGGTTCTGTCGCATTAACAGCAGCGAGTCAGCAGAAGTTGGACTGCCTGCTTTTTAGCCAGCATTGTTCTGTCGGTGACAATCCGCCTCCGGCGGGATGATGAAGCTGTCTTTTTCGTATCATGTGGATTAATTCAATGCCCGCCAGTATCGTCTGCGCCCGCCGAAACGATTTAAATCCTAGCATCGGTCGTATTCTCCGTTTAATGTTTCGGTGATCCTGTTCCACAAGGTTCTTCAGATATTTGCTCCGCCTGATGGTTATCGTTTCTTCATCAGGTTTACCGGTATTGAGTGTGGCCAGGGCCGCAGTGTGGACGCCACTTTTATCGATGGTTCGCCATGCTGGTGAATGGCCTTGCGAAAGAAACGCAGGGCGGTTGCGGCATCCCGTTTGGCGGTCAGCAGGAAGTCGATGGCCTGGCCTGCAGTATCCACCACCCGGTACAGATATTTCCACTGGCCTTTGACTTTGATGTAGGTTTCGTCCATCCGCCATCGGCGGCCCACTGGACATTTATGCCAACGAAAGGTCTTATCCAGCAAGGGGGCCAGGCGGATAACCCAACGGTGAAGCGTGGAATGGTCAGCGATAATACCGCGCTCTACCATCATCTCTTCCAGATTTCGCAGACTCAGGGCATAAGCCAGATACCAGCGAACACACTGAGCGATGATATCGACAGGATAATGCAGGCGATTGAAGGCTTTTCGGATCAGGGACATCGACAGGCAGCATCACAAAAAAAACAGCATGTTACCTGACGACGCCTTAATGCGACAGAACCCTCCATAGCTACCGCGCCACTGGAAGCTTCGGCTCCCGTGACGGTATATACATAATGCTGTACAGGCTCATTAATGGGATGGTTTATATTTCAACCATTCTGAATGAGCGTATTTAATCTCACCTTCTAATTTGAATAGTTTCACATCCTTCTCCCATGGAGGGGGCACTTTAGTGCCTTCAACCCAAAATGTTACGTTTTTCCTCACCTTATCGTCACTCCAATGGCGATATAACCATCGCAATTCCGAACCGGTTATAGAACGATTTTTTCTAATACTGCCAGGATCACTATCCCCATTTTTTCTCCTAAAATTTTTATTAATTACGGCATTTATATCCAATTCATCCAAAACGAAGTGCACATGCACTCCTTTTGAAGTAGCCCATTCAAGTCCACCTTTAGCTTTTCGTCTAATGTTCTGATTACTACCACTACCTCCAACAACTTCTTTATATTTATCATTCCTAATAAGGAATGTTTTGAAGTCATTTACATCCACCCTGCTATATTTCGGATCATCCTTAAGAATTTTAAACTCATCTATAGTTCTAACCTTCATTTTTAATTCTTTGTTGCTCTTGATATATCTCTCCCTGGGAGAATTTAATCCATAAATTAGGCCTTCAGAATAAGAATCATAAAATAGGTCCTCTGTAGCCCATCTCCGTTCGTCTTTATCTTTTATTTTTTTTAAAGTTGAGTGTGTAGAGGATATTTTTTCAAGTAATTTACCAAAATCATCTTTGTATTTATCTTTTGATTTATTATGCTCGTAAAGTTGCCGGAACAAACTAATATCTTCATTTGTTGCCACTTTGCCATCATTATCCCAATAGTTTACAGGATTATTTCTGACCATTCTGAACAGGTTCAGGCCATCCACCGTCTCCGCCGGGTCCGCGCTCAGCCACCGGCCTGCCCACGGCTGATAGTACCGGTACCCGTAGTAGTACAGCCCCGTCGCATCACGCTCCTTGCCCGAGTAGCGCACGGTTTTGTAGTCCGCTTCCACCGCACTGCGCGCCGTCCGCACCGCCGTGCCGCCGTACGGGTAGCACTCCTCCGTGCTGATGATATTGCCACCACCGTCCAGCTCCAGCCCGCTGCTGCCCGTCAGGTTATCGTAGCTGTAACGCAGCTGGGCGCCGGTGATTTCCGCCGGCCTGCCGGATGTCCAGTGCAGCCCCCGAACCTGCGCCCGGCCAGCCTCGCCCACAGTGATGACCTCCAGACTCTCCGTCTCCGTATTGCCGTTCCGTGTGCTGCGCAGCTCCAGCCCCGGCAGGTACAGCACCCGCTGCGTCTGCGTGCTGGCTCCGGTTTTCTGCACGCTGACCTTCAGCACGCGCTGGCTGCTGCCGTCATACCGGTAGCTCTCCCTGTCGTCCGCGCCGCCGTCGCGCACCACCGGTGTCACCTTCTGCAGCTCATTGCGCGGCGTCCAGACCAGGTCCTGCCCCGGCTGCAGCTGCGTCTGCTGGCCGCCCGCCGTGAACAACGCGTCCACTTTTGCCGGGTTATCCGTCAGGGTGCTCAGCACGCCCCGGTTGTTGCGGCTGCTGATGGTGATGTCCGTGGTGTAATTATTGCCTGTGGCCGGCGCGCTGTGCCGTACCTGCGTCAGGTTGCCTGTTTCGTCGTAGGTATACGTGCGGGTGTAGTTTGCGTATGCGGAACCGTCTGCGGGGAGGGGGGCGGTGGCTGAGGGGAGACTGCTGCCCTGCCGGCCGGCGTTCGCCATC
>Ga0268257_1000129_pt1 | contig 137090 bp, 98 predicted proteins | sample AgamicAtPrz_FD_200249 | JGI IMG/M metagenome (GOLD analysis project Ga0268257, IMG submission 200249) | Agave microbial communities from Guanajuato, Mexico - At.P.rz (v2) (version 3) | ecosystem: Host-associated > Plants > Phyllosphere > Phylloplane/Leaf | place: Guanajuato, Mexico | collected... | reverse complement strand
CCGTGCAGAGCCGGGCGCTGGCCGGGCTGTCCAACCGCACGTTGGTGTGCTGCCTGCCGGGCTCCACCGGGGCCTGCCGTACGGCGTGGGAGGGCATCCTGGCGGAGCAGCTGGATGCGCGGCACCGTCCGTGCAACTTCGTCAAGCACCTGAAACCGATCGAGGCCTGTGCAAGCCGGGGCTGAGTTTTCTCCTGTACCGGCCTCTTCGCGGGTAAACCCGCTCCCACAGGTTCCGCGCAGGGTTCGAAACCTGTGGGGGCCCTGTGGGAGCGGGTTTACCCGCGAAAGGGCCGGCACAGGCCACTGCATTCAGTCAGCTCAATACATGGTCCACCGGCAACAACGCCGGCGGTAGCTGTTGTTCCCCCAACCCCGCCAGCACATCGCGCTCCACGGTCCGCACCATGGCATCGGTCGGCAGGTCGTTCTCATCGCGCCCGAACGGGTCTTCCAGTTCGTTGCCAATCGCGTCCAGCCCGAAGAATGTGTACCCCACGATAGTGGTGAACAGCGGCGCCAGCCAGCCCAGCGGCTCGGCCAGGGCAAACGGCAGCAGCAGGCAGAAGATGTAGATGGTGCGGTGCAGCAACAGCGTGTAGGGGAACGGCAACGGCGTGCCCTTGATCCGCTCGCAGGTGGCCTGCACTTCGGTCAGGCCCACCAGCCGCTGCTCCAGCAGGCTGTAGCGCCAGTCACTGATCTGCTGCTGTTCGGCCAACCGCGAGCAGTGCCCGCCGATTTCGCGCAGGATGGCGTCGCACACGTTGTGCGGGCTGATCGCTTCGGGCCGGGCCAGCCAGGGCCGGGCGGCGGCCAGTTCGTCCTCGCTGCGCAGCCGTGCATTCAGCGCATGGGCAAAGCCGCACAGGCTGCGCAACAGTTCGGCACGCAGGGTTTCGTCGGTAATTACCAGGCTTTCGCGCACGAACGAACGGGTTTCGATGATCAGCTTGCCCCAGGCCTTGCGCCCCTCCCACCAGCGGTCATAGCAGGCGTTGTTGCGAAAACTCATGAAAATCGACAGCGACAGGCCCAGCAAGGTGAACGGGGTGGCGCTGACCGGGTAGAAAAACGCCGGGAAATGCCGCTCGACCAACACGATCAGCGCAGCCAGCAGGGTGACCGTCAGGCAGCGCAGGGCAATGCGTTTGACGATCGAACCCTTGAGGGTGAACAGCACACGCAGCACATCGGGGGTGGGGTGGACGATCATGGAAATCCAGAGACGGCTGCCTAGCCGCCGGTCATGTTCATGAAGCGCAGGATCTGCACGTCGCCACCGACTTCGAAATGATGGCGGTAGGGCTTGAGGTGCAGCGAGTCACGAATGGCCTTTTCCAGGCGTTCGGGGTTGCCGGGGTGGGCGCGCAGCACCTGCTTCAGGTCCACCGAGTGTTCATTGCCCAGGCACAGCAGCAGGCGGCCTTCGACGGTGAGGCGCACGCGGTTGCAGGTGGCGCAGAAGTTGTGGCTGTGTGGCGAAATGAAGCCGACCCGAGTGTTGGCGGCTTCGGCCAGGCGCCAGTAGCGGGCCGGGCCCTGGGACGACTCGGTCGACTCGACCAGGGTGAACTGCTCGGCCAGCAACGCACGTACTTCATCGCTGGAGCAGAACGACTCGCCGCGTTCATGTTCGCTGATCACGCCCAAGGGCATTTCTTCGATGAAGGTGATGTCCAGTTCGCGGTCGATGGCAAAGCGCACCAGGTCGACCAGTTCATGATCGTTGCGGCCCTTGAGGACCACGCAGTTGAGCTTGGTGCGCTTGAAGCCGGCCTGGCGGGCGGCATCGATGCCGGCGATCACCTGGTGCAGGTCGCCGGTGCGGGTCAGTTGCTTGAAGCGCTCGGCGTCCAGGCTGTCGAGGCTGATGTTCAGGCGCGTGACCCCGGCGTCGAACAGCGGCTGGGCCAGGCGCCCGAGTTGGGAGCCGTTGCTGGTCAGGCACAATTCGCGCAGGCCGGGCAGGCCGGCGATGCGCCCGCACAGGTCGACGATGCCCTGGCGCACCAGCGGCTCTCCGCCGGTCAGGCGGATCTTGCGGGTGCCGAGGGCGACGAAACGCTCGGCCACCTGGAACAGTTCCTCGAGGCTGAGGATTTGCTGGCGCGGCAGGAACTGCATGTCTTCGGCCATGCAGTACACGCAACGGAAGTCGCAGCGGTCGGTGACCGACATCCGCAGGTAGTCGATTTTCCGGTTGAAGCCGTCGATCAGGGCCCGGCTGTTCTGTTCCACGTTCGCGCTCGAATGGGTAGGGACTCGATTCAAGCTATAACTTGGGCGCAGGGCCGTCAAATTGCTTTGTCCGACCGATTGATCGATGGCCTCTATCATGGCTGCAGGCCACGTATTTCAAAGTGTTGACCGCGTCGCCCAATTCGCGGGTAAACCCGCTCCCACAGGTAAAGCGCAGGGCTCGAAACCTGTGGTGGCCCTGTGGGAGCGGGCGCGCCCGCGAAGGCCGTGACGCGGTTCCCGCCCGTGATCGATACCACCTATCACCCCGTAAGATCTTTCGATTGGACGGCTCTACCCCACGCTCCATAGGCTGAAAAAAAGCATCGACGCGTGAGGATTCATCGCATGAGCCAGGACCAACACATCAGGGACTACAAGGGCGCCGCCGCCGGCTGGGGGGCGCTCAAGAGCGTGACCAAGAGCTGGCTGGGCAGCGACAATGCCTTCAAGAACCTGCGGGCCATGCTCAAGACCAACCAGAACGGTGGCTTCGACTGCCCCGGCTGCGCCTGGGGCGAGTCGCCGGAAAACGACATGGTCAAGTTCTGCGAGAACGGCGCCAAGGCAGTCAACTGGGAAGCCACCGGCCGCTCGGTGGACCCGGCGTTCTTCGCCAGGTACAGCGTCAGTGCGCTGGCCGAGCAGACCGACTACTGGCTGGAGTACCAGGGCCGCCTGACCCACCCGATGCGCTACGACGCGGCCACCGACCACTATGTCGAAACCAGCTGGGAAGAAGCCTTTGCGCTGGTTGCCCAACACTTGCGCGCACTCGAATCGCCTGACCAGGCCGAGTTCTACACCTCGGGCCGGGCCAGCAACGAGGCGGCGTTCCTCTACCAGCTGTTCGTCCGCGCCTACGGCACCAACAACTTCCCCGACTGCTCGAACATGTGCCATGAAGCCAGCGGCGTGGGCATGTCGGAAACCCTCGGCGTGGGCAAGGGCACCGTGGTGTTCCACGACCTGGAGCTGGCCGATGCCATCTTCGTCATCGGCCAGAACCCCGGCACCAACCACCCGCGCATGCTCGAACCGCTGCGTGAAGCGGTGAAGCGTGGTGCCCAGGTGGTCTGCTTCAACCCGCTCAAGGAGCGCGGCCTGGAGCGCTTCCAGCATCCGCAGCACCCGTTCGAGATGCTCAGCAATGGCTCCGAACCAACCAACACGGCCTACTTCCGCCCGGCCCTGGGCGGCGACATGGCAGTGATGCGCGGCATAGCCAAGTACCTGCTGCAGTGGGAACGCGAAGCCCAGGCCAATGGTGAACCGGCGGTGTTCGACCATGCCTTCATCGCCGAGCACACCAGTGGCATCGACGCATACCTGGAAACCGTGGATGCCACGCCCTGGGCGCACATCGTCGAGCAATCGGGCCTGACCCAGGCCGAGATCGAACTGGCCGCGCGCATGTACCGCAAGGCCGAACGGGTAATCATGTGCTGGGCCATGGGCGTCACCCAGCACCGCCACTCGGTGCCGACCGTTCAGGAAATCGTCAACCTGCAGCTGCTGCGCGGTAACGTCGGCAAGCCCGGTGCCGGCCTGTCACCAGTGCGCGGCCACAGCAACGTGCAGGGAGACCGTACCATGGGCATCGACGAGAAGCCCGGGGCGGCGCTGCTCGATGCCATCGAAAAACGCTTTCAGTTCCGCGTGCCGCGTGCCCACGGGCACAACGCCGTGCTGGCGATCAAGGCCATGGAAGAGGGGCGGGCCAAGGTGTTCATCGGCCTGGGTGGCAACTTTGCCCAGGCCACGCCGGATACGCCGCGCACCCATGCGGCCATGCGCAATTGCGCGCTGACCGTGCAGATTTCCACCAAGCTCAACCGCTCGCACCTGGTCACCGGCCGCGATGCGTTGATCCTGCCGTGCCTGGGCCGTACCGAAATCGACATGCAGGCCAACGGGCCGCAAGGCGTGACCGTGGAGGACACCTTCAGCATGGTGCATATTTCCCATGGCCAGCTGCGCCCGCGCTCGCCGCACCTGCGCTCGGAGCCGTGGATCATCGCCGGCATGGCCCAGGCGACCTTGGGCAAGCAGCCGATCGACTGGGAATACGCAGTTGCCGACTATGGCCGCATCCGCAGCATGATTGCCGATGTGATCCCCGGCTTTACCGATTTCAACGAGCGCCTGCAGCACCCGGGCGGCTTCCACCTGGGCAACAACGCCGCCGACCGTACCTGGCGCACGGCCACAGGCAAGGCGCGCTTCAGCCCGCACCAGCTGCCGGAGCAACTGGTGAATGCCAAGGTGCTGGCGCGCGGTGACAAGCCCGACCTGATCCTGCAGACCCTGCGCTCGCACGACCAGTACAACACCACCCTGTATGGCCTGGACGACCGTTATCGCGGGGTTTTCGGCCTGCGTGAAGTGGTGTTCGTCAACGAGGTGGACATCCGCCGGATGGGCTTCGAGCCGGGCGAGCATGTGGACCTGGTGTCGCTGTGGGAGGATGGCGTGGAGCGGCGGGTGTCGGGCTTCCGCCTGGTGGCGTATGACGTACCCGAGGGGCAGGCGGCGGCCTATTACCCGGAGACCAACCCGCTGGTGCCGCTGGAAAGCTATGGCGAGGGGACCTATACCCCGACCTCGAAGTTCGTGGCGATCAAGGTCGAGAAAGCCAAGGCGGGGAACCGGATTGCGGCGGTGCTGGCCGCGGATTGACAGGTAGCCTGCAAGGGCCCTATCGCCGGCAAGCCAGCTCCCACAGGGACCGCACAGATTTCAGAACCTGTGACGTACCTGTGGGAGCTGGCTTGCCGGCGATAGGGCCGGTACTGCCATACAGGAATCAGGAACGGTTCACCGGGTAAGCCGTGGTGTACTTCATCTGCTCCATGGCAAAACTGGAAGTGATGTTCGACAGCCCGTCAGTACTGGTGATCAGCTTTTTGTAAAACCGGTCATACGCCGCAATATCCCCCACCACCACCCGCAGCATGTAATCCCAGTCCCCCGACATGCGGTAGAACTCCATCACTTCCTCGAACCCGGTCACGGTCGCGGCAAACTGCTCCAGCCAGGCGCTGTCGTGGCGCTGGGTCTTGAGCTGGACGAACACCGTCAGCCCCAACCCCAGCCGTTCCGGGTCGAGCAGGGCGACACGGCCGACAATGTAGCCGTCTTCCTCCAGGCGCTTGACCCGCTTCCAGCACGGCGTGGTAGACAGGTTTACGGCCTCGGCCAGGTCCTTGAGCGAGATCGAGGCGTCGCGCTGAAGCAGGGTGAGAATGTGCTGGTCGAAGCTGTCCATATCGCGCGTGGGCCGTGGAGAAAAATATTTCACAGATTACCCCAAGGCCAGAAGATTTGGGTTGTGCGATAGTTGCAGCTTTCACTCTGCCAATGGGCCTGACCATGTCCGACAAGCCGCGCAATTTCGCCACCCGTACCATTCACGCCGGTGAGCAGTTCAGCGTCGCCGATAACGCTATTTTCCCGGCGATCGTCACCGCCAGCTCGTTCACCAAACGCAGCCTGGACGACAAGCCGGAATACTCCTACAGCCGCGTCGGCAACCCCACCCGGCATGCCTATGAAACCTGTGTCGCCGCCCTGGAAGAGGGCGTTGGCGCGGTCGCCTGCGCCTCGGGTGTGAACGCCACCGCCACCGTGCTGGAGCTGCTGCCCAAGGATGCCCACGTGGTGGTGATGAACGGCGTGTACGGCGGCACCTTCCGCATCATGGAAGACTACCGCAGCCGCACCTCGGGCCTGACCACCACCTACGTCGACCTCAACGACCTCGAGGCGGTGGCCGCCGCCATCAAGCCGGAAACCCAGCTGATCTGGATCGAGTCGCCGACCAACCCGTTGCTGCACCTGGTCGACATCAAGGCGGTGTGCGACCTGGCCAAGGCGCGGGGCATCCTCACCTGCATCGACAACACCTTCTGCTCGCCGTGGAACCAGCGCCCGATCACCCTGGGCGTGGACCTGGTGATGCACTCGGCCAGCAAGTACATCGGCGGCCACTCCGACCTCACCGGTGGCGTGGTGGTAGCTGCCAATGATGCGCTGTTGGCGCGCCTGCGCCGCATCAGCATGGCGATTGGCGCGGTGCAGGGGCCGTTCGACTGCTACCTGGCCCTGCGCGGTCTGAAGACCCTGGATGTGCGCATGGAGCGCCAGTGTGCCAATGCCCTGCAGGTGGCTCGCTTCCTCGAAAGCCACGCGCAGATCGAGCAGGTGTATTACCCGGGGCTGGAGAGCCACCCGCAGCATGAGCTGTGCAAACGGCAGATGCGCAGTGGCGGGGCGGTGGTGGCGATGAAGGTCAAGGGCGACCGCGCCGCGCTCAACCGCCTGGTGGAGGCGCTGCAGATCTTCGTGCTGGCCGACTCGCTGGGCGGGGTGGAAAGCATGATCAACCACTCCTGGAGCATGTCGCACTGCTCGCTGAGCCCGGAGCAGAAGGGCGTGATGGGGATCAGCGAGAACCTGCTGCGGTTGTCGGTGGGAATCGAGGATTACCGCGACCTGGTCGAGGACCTGGATGGGGCGTTGAAGGCTGCGGCTGGTATGTGAGGGCTGCTGGCCTCTTCGCGGGTAAACCCGCTCCCACAGGAACTCCGCTGCCTTCAGGTCTGGCGCTGTACCTGTGGGAGCGGGTTCACCCGCGAAGAGGCCGGTGGATTCAATGAATTCCTGTCAGGATTTGGGCGGATGAATGATCCGTTCGATCTTGTCCTTGATCAGCAACCGCTCCTTGCGCAGGCGGTTGACGGCTTCGTCGTTGGTGCCGTTGCCTTCGGCGGCAACCACCTCTTTGTCTTTGGCGTTGTATTCCTTGTGCAGTGAGTGCAGCGTCTGGTCCTTGTCCATGAGCGCCTGGAATGCATCAGCGGTAACGTGCAGGTCAGCGAGCAGATCATGCGGAACTGGCATTTCTTCACCTCTGTCGGGGGTTGGCGGATGGTTCTGACCTTTGAGGATAGTCGTCTTTGCGCAGGTAGGGGACTGGGGTAGGCTGTCGCATCTCCCCGTGACCCGGAACCTGCGCCATGCCTCACCTGAACCTGGAATACAGCGACAACCTGCGCAAGCTGAATGTCGATACCCTGCTGCTGCGCCTGAACCATGCCCTGGTCGGCAGTGGCCAGTTCGCCGACGAGGCCGACATCAAGAGCCGCGCCCAGGCCTTCGGCCAGTTTCGCGTGGGCACCGCGCCCGGCGAGCGTGCCTTTGCCCATGTGCGCCTGGCCATCCTCAGCGGGCGCTCGCCCGATGTGAAGAAGCAACTGTCCGCCAGCCTGCTGGACGTGCTGCGAGAGGCCATCCCCGAGCAACCGGAGCTGGACATCCAGCTGTGCGTGGAAGTGCTGGACATCGACCGCGAGCCGTATGCCAAGGAACGCCTGCCAGGCTGAACAAGCGCTGAGTGAACTTCTTTTAATGTAGAAAAGGCGCCTGCTCACGAATTTGTTGGCGTCTTTTTCACAAAATATTGATGGCACGCTTTCTAGAGTTCAGCCAAGTTTCCCGGTGCCGCGCAGGCCCTCGGGCTGATAATCACTCTTGATTGCGAACACTGATGCTCAACTTCAAATCCCTGCGGACTGAATGGGTCACGCTGCTGGCCAGCCTTTACCTGCTGATCGGCTTCAATGTCTTCCTCTGGCAGCATCTTGAACAGGTCGTGCCGCCCGGTTTGCCGGGGCTTTGGCTGAGCCTGGCGTTTGCCGTGCTGATGCTGTTCGCGTTCAACCTGATCCTCACGTTGTTCGCCTTCCGTTATGTATTGAAGCCAATACTTGTCGTGTTGTTCATGAGTGGCGCGGGCGTGGCTTACTTCATGAACCAGTACGGCGTACTTATTGATGCGGGCATGTTCCGCAATATCGCGGAAACCAACGTGGCGGAAGTGCGTGACCTGCTTTCGTTGAAGTTTGCCTTGTATATCCTGGGCCTCGGTGTAGTGCCTTCGGTGCTGTTGTGGAAGGCGCCGATCGCCTATCGCGCCTGGCACCGTGAACTGCTCGGCAAGCTGGTGGTTGGCGGTGCCTGCGTGGTGGCCCTGGGCTCGGTGGCACTGGTCAACTACCAGGGCCTGTCGTCGCTGTTTCGCAACCACCACGAACTGCGCCTGATGCTCACCCCCAGCAATATCGTGGGTGCCTCCATCGGTTATGTCAGCGAGCGCGTCGGTACCGCATCACGGCCCTTCCAGCATTATGGCGAAGATGCCAAGCGTGATGCCGCCTGGCAAAAGCACGAACGCAAGTCGCTGACCGTGCTGGTGGTGGGCGAAAGTGCGCGGGCAGACCACTTCGGCGTGCTTGGCTACAACCGCGATACCACACCGAACCTTGCCAGGGAACAGGGCCTGCTGGCGTTCTCCGATGTGCACTCCTGCGGCACGGAAACCGCCGTTTCGGTGCCGTGCATGTTCTCTGGCATGAAGCGCAAGGACTACGATGCCCGCGTGGCGAAGAACCGCGAAGGGTTGCTGGACATCCTCCAGCGTGCCGGCCTGGCGGTGCAGTGGCGTGACAACCAGTCGGGCTGCAAGGGCACCTGCGACCGCGTGCAGTTCATCGATGTCAGCAAACTCCAGGACCCGCAGTTGTGCGCTGATGGTGAATGCCATGACCAGATCCTGCTGCAGGGCCTGGGTGAGCTGATCGACAACCTCGACAAGGACACCGTGCTGGTGCTGCACCAGATGGGCAGCCACGGGCCTGAATACTTCAAGCGCTACCCCGGCGCCGACCAGCGCTTTGCCCCGGTGTGCCAGAGCAACGCGCTGGACCAGTGCAGCGAGCAGGAAATCGTCAACGGCTACGACAACACCCTGGCCTATACCGACAAGGTGCTGGCCTCGCTGATCGACACCCTGCGCAGCAAGCAGGACAAGGTCGACACGGCGATGATCTACCTGTCCGACCATGGCGAGTCGCTGGGTGAGTACAACCTGTTCCTGCACGGCACGCCTTACGCCATCGCCCCCGAGCAGCAGAAGCACGTGCCGCTGCTGACCTGGTTCTCCGACAGCTACAAGGAGGACTTCGGCGTCGACACCGACTGCCTGGCCAAGCTCAGCGATGCACCGCTGTCGCAGGACAACCTGTTCCACTCGATGCTCGGCCTGTTGCAGGTACACACCGAGGTCTACCAGCAGTCGCTGGACATGTTCGCCAGCTGCCGGCCATGGCTGGCGGCCAAGCGCTGAGGCGAAGCGCATTCAAAAGCGCTAGCTTGCGCGGTCTTTGTGGGAGCGGGCATGCCCGCGAAGCAGGCGACGCGGTGGATGGCACGGGCTTCGCCCGTGTTCGCGGGCATGCCCGCTCCCACTGGGATCGCGAAGCTTGCGGATTTTGCGCACGAGAGTTGCTGCTGCCTGCACACGCCAACAGCACCGCTGATCGATATCAAGGATGGCCCGGGTTTCACCAGCAGTGCCCGCGCCGTATATACTGCGCGCCAATGTTAGTGGGAGAGCCTCGTGGCCATCGAAATACACTGGATCCGTGACGACCAGAGCCTGGCCGAACACTGCCGCGACTGGCATCAGCTGCCCTTTGTCGCCGTCGACACCGAATTCATGCGGGTCGACACCTTCTACCCGAAAGCCGGGCTGATCCAGATCGGCGATGGCCAGCGTGCCTTCCTGATCGACCCGTTGCTGATCGGCAACTGGCAACCCCTGGCCGAACTGCTGGATGACAGCGGCGTGGTCAAGGTGCTGCACGCCTGCAGCGAAGACCTCGAAGTGCTGCTGCGCCTGACCGGCAAGCTGCCACAGCCGCTGTTCGACACCCAACTGGCCGCCGGCTACCTGAACCTGGGCTTCTCCATGGGCTATTCGCGCCTGGTGCAGGAAGTGCTGGGGATCGACCTGCCCAAGGGCGAAACCCGTTCCGACTGGCTGCAACGCCCGCTCTCGGAAACCCAGGTCAGCTATGCCGCCGAGGATGCCGTGCACCTGGCCGAGCTGTTCACCGTGTTGCGCCCGCGCCTGAGTGACGACAAGTACGCCTGGGTGCTGGAGGACGGCGCCGAGCTGGTGGCCGCATTGCGCCGCGAAGTCGAGCCCGAAAGCCTGTACCGCGACGTCAAGCTGGCCTGGAAGCTGGCCCCCCAGCAACTGGCAGTGCTGCGTGAGCTGTGCGCCTGGCGCGAGCGTGAGGCGCGCAACCGCGACGTGCCGCGCAACCGCATTCTCAAGGAGCACTCGCTGTGGCCCATGGCCAAGAGCCAGCCGAACAACCTGTCGGCGCTGGCCAAGATCGACGAGATGCATCCACGCACCATTCGTCAGGACGGTGAGTTCCTCATCCAGCTGATCAAGCGTGCCGCCAGCCTGCCAGCCGAGCAATGGCCACAGGCCTTGCCCGAGCCTTTGCCGATCGAGGCCAGCGGCATCCTCAAGCAGCTGCGTGCCATCGGCCAGGCCGAAGGTGAGCGCCTGGGCATTGCCCCCGAGCTGATGCTGCGCAAGAAAGCCCTGGAAGCGCTGCTCAAGAGCGGCTACCCCAATGGCCCCTATCAATTGCCCGATTCGCTGCGCGGCTGGCGCCGTGAGCGCATGGGCCAGGCCCTGCTGGACAGCCTGGCAGGCGCCGGAGAGACCCGATGAAACGCATTTGCTCTATCTACAAGAGCCCCCGCAAGAACGAAATGTACCTGTACGTGCTCAAGGCCGACGGCCTGGACCGTGTGCCCGAAGGCCTGCTGCCGTTCTTTGGCACCCCGAAGCACGCCTTCGACCTGGTGCTTACCCCCGAGCGCAAGCTGGCCCGCGAGGACATCGCCAAGGTGCTGGAAAACCTCGACAACCAGGGTTACCACCTGCAGATGCCGCCGCCGGAAGACGACTACATCGAGCACCTGCCCGAAGAGTTGCTGCGCCGTAACGACCCTGCCTGATCATGCGAGTACTGATTGCTGAGCATGATCATGCTCGATACGCCGAGATCTTGCGCGCAGCCGCGCCTGAGCTGGAAGTCCTGACCAGCGGCGACTCCGCCGAACTGGCCCGCCAGGCGGCACGGTGCCCAGTGTGGCTGGGCCAGCCGGACCTGCTGGCAAGCCTGCTGCGCCAGGGCCACAAGCCGGGCTGGATGCAGTCCACCTGGGCTGGTATCACCCCGCTGCTGGCCGAGGGCCTGCCACGTGACTATCGCCTGACCCGCGCCGTGGGCATCTTTGGCCAGGTGATGGCCGAGTACATGCTCACCTACATGCTCGGCCATGAGCGCGAGGTGCTGTCGCGCCTGGTCAGCCAGGTCGAGCGGCGTTGGGACGACCGCCCGGGGCGTACCCTGGAAGGGCGCAAGGTGCTGATCGTCGGCACTGGCGACATTGGCCAGCGGGTGGCCGAGTTCCTGCAGGCGTTTGGCGTGGTGCTGTATGGCGTTGCCAGCAGCGCCCGCGAGCAGGCGCCGTTCGTCGAGGTAGCGGCGTTGGCCGACCTGCCGCGCATGGTTGGCCAGGTCGACTACGTGCTCAACCTGCTGCCGGATACCCCGGCCACCCACGACCTGTATGACGCGGCACTGTTCAAGTGCTTCCAGCCCACGGCGCTGTTCATCAATGCCGGGCGTGGGGCGGCGGTGGTCGACGCTGACCTGGTCGAGGCGCTGAAGGAAGGGCACCTGGCGGGGGCGGTGATCGACGTCTGCCGGCAGGAGCCGTTGCCCAGGCAACACCCGTTCTGGACGGCGTGGGGCTTGCTGCTGACCGGGCACAGCTCGGCGCCCACCTCGCCGGCGGCGATGGTGCGGTTGTTTGTCGAGAATGTGCGGGCGTATGAGGCGGGGCAGGGGTTGCGAGGTGAAGTGGACTTCGCCCGGGGCTATTGATTTTTTGTAGTGCCTGTACCGGCCTCTTCGCGGGTAAACCCGCTCCCACTGGATCTCCACTACCCTCAGGTCCTGTGGGAGGCTGGTGTTGGCTGTGCTGGCACAGGATCAACACAGGCCCCATGGGGCAGTGGAGATCCCTGTGGGAGCGGGTTTACCCGCGAAAAGGCAGGTACAGCCAATGCAAGGCTTACAGGCTGAAATCACCCTCGGCAGCCAGCTCGCTCAGTGGCTTGCGCGGGCTCGGTACTTCCCGCGCCTGCAGGGCTTCGTCCAGGCTGGCCTTGTCACCCAGCTTGCCAATCGCCACCATGGCATGCAGCACGTAGCCTTCCGGAACCTTCAACTCCTGACGCGCCAGTTCCTGGTCGAAACCGGCCATGCCATGGGTGTGCCAGCCGCTGATGCTGGCTTGCAGGGCCAGGTGCCCCCAGGCGGAACCTGTGTCGAAGGTGTGCCACAGCGCCGGCTTTTCTTCAGTGGCGCCGGGTGCCGCGAAGGTGGTCTTGGAAATGACCAGCACCAGCGCCGAAGCCTGTTGCGCCCAGCTGCGGTTGAACGGCACCAGCAGGTTCAGGTAGCGCTCCCAGTTCGGCGTGTCGCGGCGGGCATACAGGAAGCGCCAAGGCTGCGAGTTGTACGCCGACGGTGCCCAGCGTGCGGCTTCGAGGAAGCTCAGCAGGGTCTCTTCGCTGATCGGCTCGGCGGTGAAGGCACGTGGCGACCAGCGGTTGATGAACTGCTCGTTGATGGCGTAATCGGCAATGCGGGGGGTGGCGCTCATGGCGGCTCCTGCAAAAGGACGGGAAACGCGCACGCTACTGCGTCGCGTCGCGACTGACAAGCGGTCTGGCTTTGCCGAAGGCCAGGCTCTAGACTGGCGCCGCCGCGCGCCGTGGCCCCAAGATGAATGCAGGAAACCCGTGTCATGATCGCTGAAAACGCGCCGTTCTGGCGGCGCAAGACCCTCGAACAACTCAGCCCGCAAGAGTGGGAGTCGCTGTGCGACGGCTGCGGCCTGTGCTGCCTGCAAAAGCTCGAGGACGAGGACGACAACAGCGTCTATTACACGCGCATCGCCTGCAAACTGCTCGATCTGCACACCTGCCAGTGCAGCGATTACCCCAACCGCTTCGCCCAGGTACCTGACTGCATCCAGCTCACCCCTGGCAAGGCCGACCAGTTCAAGTGGCTGCCGAGCACCTGCGGCTACCGCCTGGTCAGCGAGGGCAAGGACCTGCCGGCCTGGCACCACCTGGTCTGCGGCGATCGCCAGCAGGTCCATGAACAGCGCATTTCCCAGTCGGGGCGCATGCTCAGTGAACACGATGTGCACGAAGACGACTGGGAAGACCACCTGATCTTCCGCGCCAGCTGACCGGCGCGGCCCGCTGCCACGGGGAAACAAGGAGTTTCTGTATGCGTTGCCAGCTGTTGCTTCTGTTTGGCCTGTTGGCCAGTTCGCCGGCCTGGGCGAAAAAGGTCGACCTCGACTACCAGGTGCGCCTGTTGCCGGCCAGTGGCCAGGCGGAGGTCCGCCTCACCTTGGCCGAAGGCAGTGCCGTGCGCAGCCTGGACTTCGACCTGGGCAAGGCCGGGGCCTACAGCGGCTTCCAGGCTGATGGCCAATGGCAACTGCAGGGCCAGCGCGGCGTGTGGCAACCGGCGGCCGGCAAGACCAGCCTCAGCTACCGTGTGCAGCTGGACCAGAAACGCGGCAGCGGCGCCTATTCGTCGCGCATCACCCCGCATTGGGCGCTGTTCCTCGGCGACCAGCTGGTACCGCCTGCGCGCCTCGACCAGCAGGATGGCACCGAGCTGGTGGCGCGGCTGGCGTTCGACCTGCCCGAAGGCTGGAAGAGCATCGAGACTTCCTGGCCGCGCATCGGCAAGGACAAGTTCCGCATCGACAACGTTTCGCGCCTGTTCGACCGCCCTACCGGCTGGATGCTCGCCGGCGACCTGGGTAGCCGCCGCGCCCGCCTGGGCGAAACCGAGGTCACCGTGGCCGCACCGGTGGGGCAGGGTATGCGGCGCATGGACAACCTGACCATGCTGACCTTTGTCTGGCCGCAATTGCAGGCGGTGTTCCCGCGCAACCCGCCGAAGCTGCTGTTGGTCGGTGCCCGCGACGGCATGTGGCGCGGGGCGATGGCCGCGCAGGGCTCGTTGTACCTGCACAGTGCCCGGCCTATGGTCAGCGAGAACGGCAGCAGCCCGTTGCTGCGCGAAGTGGTGCAACTGTTTGCGCAGATCCATGGGCGTGACGGCAGTGACTGGCTGGTGGAAAGCCTGACCGACTACTACGCCAGCGAGTTGCTGCGCCGCTCGGGCGGGGTGAGTGACGACCGTTACCAGGCCTGGCAAGCGCGCCTGAGCAAGCAGGGCGCCAAGGTCACCCGGCTCAAGGGCGAGCATGCCACCCCGGCGCAGGTGGCGCGGGGGGTGATGTTGCTGCAGGCGCTGGACAAGGAAATCCGCATCCACACCCAGGCCAAACGCTCGCTGGACGATGTGGCGCGCGGGCTGATGCGCCTGCCCAGCGTCAGCACCGAAGACTTCATACAGATCAGCGAGAACGTGCTGGGGCGGCGCTCCGAGGTGTTGCAGAGCAAGGCGTTGCGCTGAGCACCTCTTTCGCCCGTACCGGCCTCTTCGCGGGTGAACCCGCTCCCACAGGTTTCTCGTTGCCCTGTAGGAGCAGCCTTGTGCTGCGAAGAGGCAATTACAGCCACAGACCCTCTTTGATCATACTGGCCCTTTCGCAGCACAAGGCTGCTCCTACAGGTAATGTACTGCCCTCAAGACGGCGCCGTCCCTGTGGGAGCGGGTTCACCCGCGAAGAGGCCGGCACAGGCAGTGCAAAACTCAACTGCCAGCCAACGGATCCTTCCCGGTCACCGTCACCCCCTGCGTCGCCGCGTCGGCACTGGCCCGCAACGCCTCCAGCTCCGCCGCACTGCGCTCGATGTCCGCACGCAACCGCTGGTATTCCTGGCGATGCCGCTGCCACCAGGCCTTGGTCGAACAATGCCCGCTGACCCCGCGGGCCACCGCCAAACCTCCCACCACCATCTGCAGCAAGCCGACCAGGCCGCCATGGCGCATCCCCTTGCTGAACATCAGCGCCCCCCCGGCCAGCGAGCTGACCCGTTCCAGCCCATGAACATTGTGCTGCGACGATGCCGTCGCGGAATGGATATCGAGCATGGCAAGGCCTCCTCGTGAAGTGTAAGCAGCTGACCCGCTGGCCGCCGACATCGTTCACTCGGTATGCCGAACGACATCCCCTGTCGCATAGAAGGCTCTGCCATGCACCTTTCAAAGGAGCCGATGTCACTTATGGTCAAGTCCGTGGCGGATCCAGGCAACTTGACCGCCCCCTCGCTGGCGTACCGTGACCGGGCGCGAAGCTCATCCACGCTGGGTTTCGATCCAGGAGCTTCACGTCCCCCCACAAAGAAAACAAAAGCAGGGATCAGGATGACAATGACAAGCGCGAGTGGCGCCAGCAATCAGCTGGCGCAAGGCTTCAAGCAACGCCATGTGACCATGCTCTCCATCGCCGGGGTGATCGGTGCCGGGTTGTTCATCGGCTCCGGGCACGCCATTGCGGCGGCCGGCCCTTCAGCCATCGTCGCCTATGCACTGGCCGGCGCGCTGGTGGTGCTGGTGATGCGCATGCTCGGGGAAATGGCCGTCGCCAGCCCCGATACCGGCTCGTTCTCCACCTACGCAGACCGCGCCATCGGCCGCTGGGCCGGCTTTACCATCGGCTGGCTGTACTGGTGGTTCTGGGTGCTGGTGATTCCCATCGAAGCCATTGCCGCCGGCGTGGTGCTCAACAACTGGTTCCCGCACATCGATGCCTGGTTCTTCGCCCTGAGCATGACCGTGCTGCTGACCGCTACCAACCTGTTCAGCGTGGCCAAGTACGGCGAGTTCGAGTTCTGGTTCGCCATGCTCAAGGTCATCGCCATCGTCGCCTTCATCGCCCTGGGCGCCGCAGCCCTGGCCGGCGTATTGCCGGGGCGTGAAGTCAGTGGCCTGCCGCTTCTGCTGGAGCAGCAGGGCGGCTTCATGCCCAATGGCTGGACCGCGATCATCGGCGCCTTGCTGACCACCATGTTCAGCTACCTGGGCACCGAAGCGGTCACCATCGCCGCCTCCGAATCGAAAGACCCGGCGCGCAACATCGCCAAGGCCACCCGTTCCGTGATCTGGCGCATCAGCGTGTTCTACCTGCTGTCGATCTTCGTGATCATCTCGGTGGTGGCGTGGAACGACCCGCTGCTGCCGGTACAGGGTTCGTATCAGCGGGCGCTGGAAATCATGAACATTCCTTACGCCAAGCAACTGGTGGACATCGTGGTACTGGTGGCGGTGGCCAGCTGCCTGAACTCGTCGATCTACATTTCGTCGCGGATGCTCTACTCGCTGAGCAAGCGCGGTGATGCGCCAGGCTTCATCCAGCGCACCTCGAAGGTAGGCGTACCACGTGCGGCGGTGATTGGCAGCACGCTGATCGGCATGCTGGCGACCATCGTCAACTACTTTGCCCCGGCCGAGGTGTTTGCCTTCCTGCTGGCCAGTTCCGGGTCGATCGCGTTGCTGGTGTACCTGGCGATTGCCTTCTCGCAACTGCGCATGCGCGCCATCCTGCAGCGGCAAAATGTCGAGATTGCCTTCCGCATGTGGCTGTACCCATGGCTGACCTATGCGGTGATCGGTTTCATCATCTTTGCCCTGGGCACCATGTTCGTCATGCCCAAGCACCGCATGGAGGTATCGCTGACCCTGGCGCTGGCCCTGGTGATCCTGGTGCTGGGGGTGATTACCAGCAAGCGGCATGCGCGGCGGGAGGCCTTGGCAACCGCGTGAAGGGATTTGTGTGAATGGAAGAGAGCCACCTGCCTGCAGGTGGCTTTTTTGTTTGTGCCGGCCCTTTCGCGGGTAAACCCGCTCCCACAGGGGTACCACTGTGCTCAAGTCCTGTGGTGATCCTGTGGGAGCGGGTTTACCCGCGAAAGGGCCGGCAAATTTTGCCCATTTGTCTGATCTGGATAATTTTCTGCCCGGTTTGGCAATGCAGCCCCAAGGGGTGTTTAATCTCACCCTTGAACCCGCTGGACCCCGTGAAAACAAAGGCCCAGACAGATTTCACCGTTCATCGAAAATGCTGTAGACATATTGTCTAACAGTGCCCTATAGTCGTTATACAAATAGTAGACACAGCTCTATGACAACAAAGAAGGCCGCCATGAAAGCCACCGTCCAACCACTCAGTGCAGAAGTGCCGCAGGATCGCAAGGCCGTCCTCGCCGAAGCGCTGCGCCGCCGGATCCTCAGCATGGAACTGGCCCCGGGCGCGGTGGTGGACGAACTGGCCCTGTGCGACGAGTTCGGCCTGTCGCGCCCGCCAGTGCGTGAGCTGCTGCGCCAGATCGCCGCCGAAGGCTACATCGAACTGGAAGCCAACCGCGCGCCACGTGTCGCTGCCATGAACCACGAGTCGCTGCACAGCTTCTTCGTCGCCGCCCCGCTGATCTACGTCGCCACCACCCAGCTGGCCGCCACCTATGCCAGCGCCGCCGAGATCGAAGTGCTCAAAGGTATCCAGGCCCTGTTCCGCCAGGCCATCGAAGAGCGCGACGTGGAAAACCGTGTGCTCTACAACGACGCCTTCCACCTGGAAATCGGCAAGATGGCGCACAACGACTACCTGCTGCCAAGCCTGCGTCGCCTGCTGATCGACCACACCCGGCTGGGCAAGATTTTCTACCGCCACCCGACCACCGATGACATGCAGCACGACCTCGAGATGGCCTGCGAGCAGCACGAGCAGATGATCCAGGCCATCGAGCGCCGCGACCCGCAAGCTGCCGGCCAGCTTGTGCGCGAGCACTTCGAGCTGTCGCGCCGTCGCATGGCCGAGTACGCCGCGCCGCAAGGGCTGGATGTACCGATTCAGATATGAGTTACCAAGGTCAGGCAACTGGCGCTGACCACCCGTCGACAACAAGAACCAGGTTAGTGACATGACAAGAATTAGTTCGTTACCTGCCGATGATGCCACCTGTGGCTGGTATCACCTGAGCAAGCCCCGCACGCCAAGGCCGGCCCACAGTGGCCACAGTCAGGCGCGCTGGGTGGTGGTCGGCGCCGGTTTCACCGGCCTGGCTGCCGCACGGCAGCTGGCAACGAACTTCCCGGACGACGAGATCGTGCTGATCGAGGCCCAGGAGGTCGGCTTTGGCACCTCCGGGCGCAACGCCGGCTTTGCCATCGACCTGCCGCACGACATCGGCGCCGAGGACTACATCGGCGACATCGACATCGCCAAGACCATCCTCAAGCTCAACCTGGGTGGCCAGTCCTACATCAAGGAGCTGATCGAGCGCTACGACATCGAGTGCCAGTTCCGCCACTGCGGCAAGTACCAGGCGGCCGTCGAAGACCGCGGCATCGCCGTGCTGGATGCCTACCGCCGCGGCCTGGACAAGCTCGGCCAGCCCTACGAAGTGATCGAAGGCCGCGACCTGCCCGAGCACATCGGCACGCATTTCTACCGCAAGGGCCTGTTCACCCCCGGCACCGCCCTGCTGCAGCCGTCGGCGCTGGTCAAAGGCCTGGCCGACAGCCTGCCGTCCAACGTTTCGCTGTATGAACGCACGCCCATCACCGAGGTCGACTACGGCGACAAGGTAGTGCTGCGTCATGCCAACGGTTCGATCACCGCCGACAAGCTGGTGCTCACCACCAACGCCTTCGGCATGAGCTTCGGCTTCCTCAAGGGCCGCATGCTGCCGGTGTTCACCTACGGCAGCATCACCCGCCCGCTGACCGAGGAAGAGCAGGCGCGCCTGGGCGGCAAACCCTACTGGGGCGTGATCCCGGCCGACCCGTTCGGCACCACCATGCGCCGCACCGTCGACAACCGCCTGCTGATCCGCAACAGCTTCAGCTACAACCCCGACGGGCGCAGCAACCGCAAATACCTGGACCGCTTCGTCCAGCGCCACCGCGAATCGTTCGCCCGGCGTTTCCCGATGCTGCCCGGGGTGAACTTCGAATATACCTGGGGTGGTGCACTGGCACTGTCGCGCAACCACATGGGGTTCTTTGGCAAGTTGGCGCCCAATGTTGTCGGCGCACTGTGCTGCAACGGCCTGGGTGTTACCCGTGGCACTGTCACCGGCAAGTTGCTGGCCGACTGGCTGGCCGGCGACAAGAACGAACTGATCGAGTTCTTGCTCAATGCTCCCGGGCCTTGTGCAAACCCGCCGCAGCCCCTGGTTTCCATGGGCTTGAACGCCAACCTGATGTGGGGGCAGTTCCGCGCTGGCAAAGAAAGCTGACTGCTGACCGCGTTGCAACTTTGAACACTTGATGCCGGTGGCGATTTAGCCGGCACGGGCACCCTTTGCCCGAAATTGATGATTGGCCAACAGGCCGGTCACCCGGGGCTGAACGCTGTTTTCAGTTTCGCGGGCACGCTCGCCTTGAATTTGTGCATGTAACAGAAGTGGCAGGAACAACAATGACAAGTCCAAATGTTTCGATTGAAGATGTACCGATCAACAACTTTCACCAGTTGCTGACCCTGCGTTCCGGTGGCGGCTCGTTCGTCGATGGCTATGTATTGAGCATCATCGGCGTTGCCATGGTGCAGATGTCGGCAGGCCTCAACCTGACCAGTTTCTGGCAGGGCATGATCGCCGCCTCGGCGCTGATCGGCATTTTCTTCGGTGGCTTCTTCGGCGGCTGGTTGACCGACCGCTTCGGCCGCAAGCGTGTGTTCTTCGTCGGCCCGACCCTGTTCATCCTGGCCTCGATCGCGCAGTTCTGGGTGGAATCGGCGATGGTCCTGTTCCTGCTGCGCTTCGCCATCGGCATCGCGGTGGGCATCGAATACCCGGTGGCCACCTCGCTGCTGGTGGAGTTCCTGCCCAAGAAGAACCGTGGCCCACGCCTGGCCACCCTGACCGTGCTGTGGTTCGCCGGTGCCGCCTGTGCCTACATGGTCGGTGAAGCGATCCTGCGCCACGGTGGCGATGATGCCTGGCGCCTGGTGCTGGCCAGTGCCTCGGTGATCGGCGCGCTGCTGTTCGCGATCCGTATAGGCACCCCCGAATCGCCGCGCTGGCTGATCAGCAAAGGCCGTTCGGCCGAAGCCGAGCAGGTGATCAAGCGCGTCTACGGCAGAGATTTCTCGCTGAAGAACCTGCCGGAAGAGCCCAAGACCCGCAAGCTGTCGTTCCTCAGCCTGCTGCACTCCGGCTACGGCAAGCGCATGCTGTTCGTCACCATGTTCTGGACCTGCTCGGTGATCCCGGTGTTCGCCGTCTACGCCTTCGCTCCGAAAGTGTTGGGTGCACTGAACCTGAAAGGGGACTGGGCCGCCATCGGCTCGGTCGCCATCACCTGCCTGTTCGTGGTCGGTTGCATCATCGGCACCCGCCTGCTGAACACCATCGGCCGCCGCACCACGCTGCTGCACAGCTTCTTCTGGTCGGGGCTGGCGTTGCTGGGCCTGGGCGCTTTCAGCAACGGCAACGAGATGCTGATCCTCGCCCTGTTCGGCGCCTACGCCTTGTTTATCGGTGGCGCCCAGGTGTTGCAGCTGGTGTACCCCAACGAACTGTTCCCTACCGAAATCCGTGCCGGTGCCGTTGGCGTGGGCACCTCGATGTCGCGGGTCGGTGCTGCGGTCGGCACCTGGCTGGTGCCCATCGCCCTCGATAGCTATGGCATCGGCGCCACCATGTATGCCGCCGCCGCGGTGACCTTCGTCGGCCTGGCCTTCTCCGTTGCCCTGGCCCCGGAAACCCGCTCGCTCAACCTGCAACAAGCGGCTTCGCTGAGCTGAATTCATGACGACCCGCCGCAGCGTCGATCCGCTGCGGCCTTTACAACACTGAGCAACGCACTGGAGAACCTACCGTGAAATTCGAAGGCATCTACACCCCGGCAATCACTCCGCTGGCTGCGGACGGCTCGATCGACAAGGCGGCGTTCGCCGAGGTCCTCGAATACCTGGTCGAGTCGAAAATCCACGGCGTCATCATTGGTGGCTCCACCGGCGAGTACTACGCCCACACCACCCAGGAGCGCATCGACCTGGCCGCCCAGGCCAAGGATGTGCTGGCCGGCCGCCTGCCACTGATCGTCGGCACCGGTGGCATCCGCACCGAAGACGCCGTGGCTTTCGCCCAGCACGCCAAGGAAATCAAGGCCGACGCACTGCTGGTGGGCACCCCGCCGTACGCACTGCCGACCCAGCAGGAAATCGCCCTGCACGTCAAAGCCGTCGACGCTGCCGCCGGCCTGCCGATCATGCTCTACAACTACCCGGGCCGCATGAGCGTGAGCATGGGTGAAGAGTTCTTCGATGCCGTGGCCGACGTGAAGAACATTGTCGCCATCAAGGAAAGCTCCGGTGACATGGGCCAGTTGCACCGCCTGGCTATCCAGCGCCCGAACATCCAGCTGTCGTGCGGCTGGGACGACCAGGCCCTGGAGTTCTTTGCCTGGGGTGCCAAGAGCTGGGTCTGCGCCGGCTCCAACTTCATCCCGCGCGAGCACGTGGCCCTGTACGAGGCCTGTGTAATCGAGAAGGACTTCGACAAAGGCCGCAAGATCATGGGCGCCATGATGCCGCTGATGGACTTCCTCGAAGGCGGCAAGTTCGTCCAGTCGATCAAGTACGGCTGCGCCCTCAACGGCCTGAGCACCGGTGGCGTACGCAAGCCGCTGTATGACCTGGATGCCGCCGAGAAGCAGGAACTGCAGCGCGTGGTCACTGAACTCAAGCGCAACATCGCACAGATCACCGGAGGTGCTTGAAAATGGCCGATTTGCTGAGCAAGGAACAATACGCGGCCCTCGCCGCCGAACTGCAACTGCGTACCCAGGCGTTCATCGACGGTGAGTTCCGCGATGCCATCTCGGGCAACACCTTCGTCACCACCAACCCGGCCACCGGCAAGCAGCTGGCCGAAGTCGCCGCCTGCGACGTCAACGACGTGAACGTGGCCGTGGCCGCCGCCAAGCGCGTGTTCGAACAGGGCACCTGGTCGAAGATGCAGCCGAACGACCGCAAGCACGTGCTGCTGAAGTTCGCCCAGCTGCTGGAAGACAACGCCCACGAGCTGGCCGTGCTGGAAGCGCTGGACAGCGGCAAGCCGGTCAGCGAGTGCCAGAACGTCGACGTGCCGGAAACCATCCACACCATCCGCTGGCACGCCGAGCTGATCGACAAGATCTACGACGCCACGGCCCCGACCGGCAATGCCGCCGTGACCATGGTGGTGCGCGAGGCCATCGGCGTGGTCGGCCTGGTGCTGCCGTGGAACTTCCCGCTGCTGATGCTGGCCTGGAAGATTGCCCCGTCGCTGGCCGCCGGTTGCTCGATCGTGGTCAAGCCAGCCAAGGAAACCACCCTCAGCGCCCTGCGCGTGGCCGAACTGGCCCATGAGGCGGGCATTCCTGCAGGCGTGTTCAACCTGGTACCTGGCGGTGGCCGTGAAGTGGGCGAGGCCATCGGCCGCCACATGGACATCCCGATGGTCAGCTTCACCGGCTCCACCGACACCGGCCGCCTGTTCCTGAAGTACGCCGCCGAGTCCAACCTCAAGCGCATCGTCCTGGAGCTGGGTGGCAAGAACCCGGCCGTGGTCATGAACGACTGCGAGGACCTGGACGAAGTGGCCCAGTTCGTCACCGCCGGTGCGTTCTGGAACATGGGCGAAAACTGCTCCGCTTCTTCGCGCCTGATCGTGCACAAGGATGTGAAGGACCAGCTGCTGGGCCTGATCGACAAGCACCTGAAGGACTGGAAGCTGGGCGACCCGCTGGACCCGGACAACCGCCTGGGCGCCATGGTCAGCAAGTCGCACTTCGAGAAGGTCAAGTCGTATCTGGAATACGCCGCCGAGCACAAGCTCAGTATCGTCCAGGGTGGCGAGACCGAGGACGGCGTGTTCGTGCAGCCGACCATCGTCGACAACGTTGGCCGCGACAACAAGCTGTTCGTCGAGGAAATTTTCGGCCCGGTGCTGAGCGTGACCAGCTTCGAGACCATCGACGAGGCGATCGAGCTGGCCAACGACACCGTCTACGGCCTGGCGGCCTCGGCCTACACCGGCAGCCTGCGCAATGCGCTGCGCCTGTCGCGTGAAATCCGCGCGGGCGTGGTTACGGTCAACTGCTTCGGCGAAGGGGATGTCACCACGCCGTTCGGTGGCTACAAGGAGTCCGGCTTCGGTGGGCGCGACAAGTCCATCTGGGCCCATGACCAGTACACGGAGTTGAAGACCATCTGGATCAACGCTTCGTGAGCTGAGCAAGACCGGTGCTGTTCTGACGGAGTTCGGCACCTGGCCGCCCTGTGTTGTCAGTGCCGGCCTCTTCGCGGGTAAACCCGCTCCCACAGGGAATGCACAGTCTGTGGGAGCGGGTTTACCCGCGAAAGGGCCGGTCCTGCTGCCGCAGTGGCGGCCTTTTTACTACTTGAACTTGGGCCCCGAACGGGTATTCAGCCCCTTGGCCATGCGGTCATACAGCACCACATTCACCGTCGCTGCCAGGTTCATGCAGCCCTCGGTCGGAATGTAGATGGTCTCTTCGCACCACGCCCGCACATCGGCACTGAGGCTGCCGTCTTCCGGCCCGAAGATGTAGATGGCCCGGTCCGGGTGGGTGTATTCCGGCAATGGCCGCGCACCTTCCACCAATTCCACGGCCACCGGCGTGCAGCCCAGCGGGATGATGCGCTGCAGGTCGTCGATGCCGATCAGCGGGATGTCGTAGTGCACGCGCTTGGTGTCGGTGACGAAGTCACGGGCACGCTCGTAGCGTTTGCCGGTGTAGAACACTGAATTGACGCCGTAGCAACCCGCGGCGCGCATCACCGAGCCGACGTTTTCTGCCGATTTGGGGTTGAACAGGCCGATGCAGCTGTATCGTTTGTTTGCCACGTACCGGGGCCCTTCGCGAAAAAAAGCGCGATTATACGGGCTGCCCGGTAGCAGCGGGGGGCGAATCGATGGTCAGTCTTTCTTCAGCATGCCCGCCAGCCCGGCGAACGGGTTGTGGGTGGCCTTGGCGATGCTCGGGGTGCTGGTGGAGCCTTCGCTGAAGTACTGCTGGTCGGTGTAGCGCGAGTGCTCGTTGTCGTGGCAGTACAGGCACAGCAGCTCCCAGTTGGAGCCGTCCTGCGGGTTGTTGTCGTGGTTGTGGTCGCGGTGGTGCACGGTCAGCTCGCTCAGGCGCTTGCCGGAGAACTCGCGGGCGCAGCGGCCGCAGACGTGCGGGTACATTTTCAGGGCCTTGTCGCGGTAACCCATTTCCTTGTCGCGCTTGGCATCGGCCAGGATGCGGTCCAGGCGCGCGGTGGCGGCGGCGGAAGAGGTGGAGCTCATGGTGTTTCCTTTGTTCTGATCAGGCAAATGACGGTTATGCATTGAGTCTAGCGCGCTTGCGGGGCAGGCGGACAGGCGAAAGCCGTGATTTAGGCGTAGCCTGTAGGAAGGTTCCCGACAGGAGGTTGCTGATGTTTCGCGCGATCCTCGTTGTGCTGTTGTTCGCCGGCCTGCCCATGGCCGAAGCTGCCAGCACGCCACCCCGGTTGAGCACGCCGGTGCCCGGTGCACCGGGTACGCCGACGCCTACGCCATATCCGCAGATTACCCCGAGTACGCCGCCCAAGGCCTATGACAGCCAGCCGGGGGCGCCCCTGTTGCCGCCGATGCCGGTGCCCGGGCCGCCGAAGGACCAGCCATTGCCGGGGTTGCGCCAGGATCCGCCGAAGCCGGCGGTGCAGGATGATTGAATTCAGCCGGCCTGCCCCGGTTTTCTGTGGGAGCGGGTTTACCCGCGAAGCAGGCGCCGCGGTGGATGGCACGGGCTTCGCCCGTGTTCGCGGGTAAACCCGCTCCCACAGGGATCGCGCAGGATTCAGGACATGCGCGATCCCTGTGGGAGCGGCCTTGTGTCGCGAAAGGGGCGCAAAGCGCCCCCGGCTCTCTCAAGCCAGACCTAGCTCACCAAACACGAACGCATATTCCAAGGCCACATCCTTGAGCCCCTGATACCGCCCGCTCATCCCGCCATGCCCAGCCCCCATCTCGGTCTTGAGCAGCAGCAGGTTGTCGTCGGTCTTGTGCGTACGCAGCCGCGCCACCCACTTGGCCGCTTCCCAGTACTGCACGCGGCTGTCGTTGTAGCCCGCCACCACCAGCATCGCCGGGTAGGCCTGTGCCTTCACGTTCTCGTATGGTGCGTAGGCCTTGATCCGCTCATACACCTCCGGCTCCTCAGGGTTGCCCCATTCGTCGTACTCGGTCACTGTCAACGGCAGCTCGGGGTCGAGCATGGTGTTGAGCACGTCGACGAACGGCACTTCGGCAATCGCACAGCGGAACAGCTCGGGGCGCAGGTTGAGCACCGCGCCCATCAGCAGGCCACCGGCGCTGCCACCACTGATGGCCAGGCGGTCGGCAGCCGTGACACCCTCGGCGATCAGGTGCTCGGCACAGGCGATGAAGTCGCTGAAGGTGTTGTGCTTGTGCTCCTGCTTGCCGGCGCGGTACCAGGCTTCGCCCAGTTCACCGCCGCCACGCACATGGGCGATGGCAAAGGCCACGCCGCGCTCCAGCAGGCTCAGGCGCGCGTGCGAGAACCACGGGTCGAGGCTTTCGCCATAGGCGCCGTAGCCATACAGGTACAGCGGCACGGTCTGGCCCAGGTCCTGGCGGCGGCGCACCAGGCTGATCGGCACCCGGGTGCCGTCCGCTGCGGTAGCCCACAGGCGCTCGCTGACATAGTCGTCGGCATCGAACGGCCCCAGCACCGGGGTTTGCTTGAGCACCGCCTGGGCACCGCTGGCCAGCTCCAGCTGGCGTACCTGGGCCGGGCGGTTGAGTGCTTCGTAGCGCAGGCGCAGGCGTGGGCTGGCGAACTCCAGGCTGTCCTGCACGTACAGGCTGTAGGCCGCGTCGGGCAGTTCGACGCGGTAGGCCGCCAGGCCCTGCGGGCGTACCTCGATGATCGGCAGGCCGCCTTCGCGCAGGCTCAGGGTCAGCGCGCCGGCATTCAGGCTGAGGCCTTCGAGCATGATCGCGTCGCGGTGCGCTACCAGCACCTGCCATTGCTCACGGCTGGGCACCGGTGCGACTGGGGCGTGGTACAGGGCGAAGTTGATGCCGTCCTGGTTGGTGCGGATGAACCAGCGCCACTGGCCGTCGAGCTGGCCGTGGTCGGGGAAGTACTCGTGGCCTTCGACCCGTGGCGCCAGGCAGGTGAACGGTGCCTGCGGGGTTTCCGCGTCCAGTACCCAGGCTTCGCTGGTGGTCTTGCTGTTGAGCAGCAGCACCAGCTGGCGTTCGGAGCTGGTGCGGTAGCAGTGCAGGAAGAAGCGCCCGTCGGGCTCCTCGAACACGGTCTGCGCGCCTTCGTTGCCCAGGGTGTGGCGACGCAGGCGCCACGGGCGGTGGGTGTCGTCCAGTTCGGCGAAGAACAGCGTCTGGCTGTCGTTGGCCCAGGTCAGGCTGCCGTCGCAGTCGTCGAAGGGCAGGGTAGTGACGCTGCCACTGGCCAGGTCCTTCACGTACAGGGTGAAGATTTCGTCGCCGCTGGTGTCCAGGCTGTAGGCCAGCAGGCGGTGGTCGGGGCTGACGTTGAACGCGCCGAGGGACAGGAAACCGCCATTGGCCAGGGCGTTGGGGTCGAGCAGCAGTTGTTCCTGGCTTTCATCGACCGTGTTGGAGTCGTCGGCCGGGCGCGGGCAGCGGTAGTGGCGCGGGTACTCGTCGCCTGCGGTGGTACGGGTGTAGTACAGGTAGGGGCCCCAGGGCGCCGGCAGCGACAGGTCGGTTTCCAGGATGCGGCCCTTGATCTCTTCGAACAGTTGTTCGCGCAGCGGCGCCTGGTCGGCCAGGCAGGCTTCCTGGTAGGCGTTCTCGGCCTGCAGGTAGGCGAGCACCTCGGGGGTGTCACGCTGTTGCAGCCAGGCGTACGGGTCGCTGGCCTGGGCCTGGTGGGCAATCGGGGGTTGGGGCTTGGTTGGCATTGAGGATCTCTTGATTGGGGTTGCCTGTGCCGGCCTCTTCGCGGGCAAGCCCGCGAAGAGGCCGGCACAGGCAAACGCTGTCTGCGCCCGGAAAAGTGTTTATCATAGGCATCTCTTTGCCTGGCTTGCACGAACACCATGACCGAGAACGACTACACCCTCGCCTGGGGCCTTTACGCTGTTGCCGCCCTGGGCTGCCTGATGGTGGGCTTCAAGCTCACCGGCTGGATGTGGCGCTGGCTGCGCGAACCGCTGCGGGTGGTGCTGGCGGTGCTGCTGCTGACCCCGACCATCGTCGACCCGGTCAAGGACAGTTTCGCCCCGGCCATTGCCATCACCGCCCTGGATGTCGCCTTCAAGGTCGGCAACAACGCCTGGCGCGCGGTATCCGACTTCGCCATGTACGGCATGGGCGCGTTTTCCCTGTATTTCCTTTTCGTACTGCTGCGTTTGCCGCTGGAAAAGCGCGCCCGCGAGCGCCGCGCGCAGGCCGAGGCCGCTGCCCAGCGCCAGGCTGCCGAAGATGACCAGCTTGGCGCCCAGGGCCCGCTGGCCGCAGAGCGCCGCGACCGTTACCGTGATGCGCCACCCCCTGCTGCCCCAGCCGTCTCCCGAGGCGGCGGCCGGGTCGAGCCCCGTCTGTAAGCGGAGACACGCCTATGTGCGAACTGCTGGGCATGAGTGCCAACGTCCCCACCGACATCGTCTTCAGCTTCACCGGCCTGATGCAGCGCGGCGGCCGTACCGGCCCGCACCGTGACGGCTGGGGCATCGGCTTCTACGAAGGCCGTGGCCTGCGCCTGTTCCAGGACCCGGCTGCCAGCAGCGAGTCGGAAGTGGCCAACCTGGTGCAGCGTTATCCCATCAAGAGCGAAGTGGTCATCGGCCACATACGCCAGGCCAACGTCGGCAAGGTGTGCCTGTCCAACACTCACCCGTTCGTGCGGGAGATGTGGGGTCGCAACTGGTGCTTCGCGCACAATGGCCAGCTGGGCGACTTCAAGGGCCTGGCCAGCTTCTACCGGCCGGTGGGCGACACCGACAGCGAGGCGGCCTTCTGCGACCTGCTCAACCGCATCCGCACAGCCTTCCCCGAGCCCGTGCCGGTGGAACAGCTGCTGCCGGTGCTGGTCGAAGCCTGTGCCGGCTACCGCAGCCAGGGCGTGTTCAACTGCATGCTCAGCGACGGTGACTGGCTGTTCTGCTTCTGTTCGACCAAGCTGGTGCACATTACCCGCCGTGCACCCTTTGGTGCGGCACGGTTGAAGGATGTCGACCTGATCGTCGATTTTCACACCGAAACCACCCCCAACGACGTGGTCACGGTGATCGCCACCGAGGCCTTGACCGAGAACGAGACCTGGCAGCGCTACGAGCCGGGTCAGTGGGCCCTGTGGCGGCACGGCGAGTGCGTGGCGCACGGCCAGAGCTAAGGACGCGGCATGTTCAGAAGTTACCTGCGGTTGCTGTTGTTTACCTTCGGCCTGCTGGCCGGTATCCAGGTCCCGGGGCTGGTGAAGGACTACAGCCAGCGGGTCGAGGCGCACCTGTTCGAATCACGCGAGGCGCTCGACGGCTTCCGGCAGACCGCCGAACGTTTCTTCAATGGTGACCTGCAGGCGCTGCTGCGGCATTACCGCAGCAGCGACGACCCGGTGTTCAACAGTGATGCCAACAGCATCGAAAGCCTGATGATCCGCAACGAACTGCTGGAAAACGAATGGCAGGCGCTGCAAGCGCCATGGGCGCAGCGTACCTGGCACGTGCTGGTACAGGCCGACCCGCAGTTGCGCGAAGAAACCCTCAATGGCTACAGCTACCAGATCCTGCTGGTGCCCGAGGCGGTTGGCTGGGGGCTTGGTGCAGGGTTTGTGCTGGCCTTCGTGGTCGAGAGCCTGTTGCTGGCGATTGGCTGGGTGATCCTGGGCGGGCGGCGTGGGGCGGTGAAAGAGAGCTGGCGCTGATTTTTGCAGTGCCTGTGCTGGCCTCTTCGCGGGTGAACCCGCTCCCACAGGTACTGCGCAGCCCTCAAGACCTGTGGTGACTCTGTGGGAGCGGGTTTACCCGCGAAGAGGCCAGCACAGGCACTGCAAATCTGTCAGACCAACACAATCCGCTGCCCACCCACATCCCGCGCATACCGCTCCAGCACCTGCCGGCAAACCCCGACCACTTCATCCACCAACGCCACCCCGGTCTGCCAGGCCACCACCAGCTCCAGGCTCGGCGGCGGTTGCAGTCCCTGCAGCAATACCAGTTCACCCCGGCTCAACTCGGCATCCACCAGCGCCGGCGGCAACGCACCAATGCCAAACCCGTCGCGCAACAGCCGGGTAATCGCCGCCACCGAGTTCACGCAGTTCAGCCGCGGCGTTTCGGCCCCGGCACTCAGCAGCAGGCTCAGCACTTCCTGGTGCGGCCGCGAGTTCTTCGAGAAGGTGATGATGCGCTCACGCCCAAGCTCGGCCAGTGAGGCATAGTCGCGGTGCTGGTGCGAGCCGGCGGCCACCACCCAACCCATCGGGTAGCGCGCCAGGTCCAGGCTGCGGATCGACTGCTCGCGCAGCAGGTCGGTCTGCAGGATCACGTCGAGAAAGCCCTTCTGCAATTGCTCGCGAAGGTTCAGCGCAGTGTCGGCCACCAGTTCGATCTCCACCTGCGGGTAACGCTCGGTCAGCTCCGCCACCAGCGCGCTCATCCAGGTGTGGATCACCGTGTCCATCACCCCGATACGGATGCGCCCGACCTTGGCCCGGTCGCTGTCCAGCGACTGCTTCATGGCCTTGGCGGTTTCCAGCATGCGCTCGGCATATTCCAGTACCTTGCCGCCCTCCGGGGTCAGGCTGACGCCACGTGAATCGCGCAGCAGCAGCTTCACGCCCAGGTCGGCCTCCAACGCGGCGATGCGGCTGGAAACCGAGGCCTGGGTAGTGAACAGCTTTTCCGCGGTCAGGCGGAAGCTCTTGAGCCGGGCGACCCAGACGAAGGTTTCGAGGAAGCGAAGGTTCATGATCAGTTTTTCTTGTTCCAGACCGGCGGTTTTTCTCGTTGGACGCAAATGGCACGGCCTCTGAACAATGGCAGCCAGGCCGCGACTCATTGTCGCCCATAAAACAATACCAACAAGCCGAGGCAAGCATGAACCCCACCGGCGTGCAGCAGCAGGTCAGTTCCCCATCTTCGTCCGGGCCTTTCGCCTGGTATCGCGACATCGACTCACAGCAGCGCCGGACGTTCTGGAGCTGCAAGATCGGCTACGGCCTGGACGGCATGGACACACAGATGCTCAGCTTCGTCATTCCGACGCTGATCATGCTGTGGGGCATCACCACCACCGAAGCCGGGTTGATCCACACCAGCACCTTGATCGCCTCGGCCGTGGGTGGCTGGGTGGCCGGTATTCTCTCCGACCGCATTGGCCGCGTGCGCACCCTGCAACTGACGGTGGTGTGGTTTGCCTTCTTCACCTTCCTCTGCGGCTTCGCCCAGAACTACGAACAGCTGCTGATCGCCCGTACCCTGATGGGCTTCGGCTTTGGCGGTGAGTGGACCGCCGGCGCGGTGCTGATCGGCGAGGTGATCCGCGCCCAGGACCGTGGCAAGGCGGTGGGCATGGTGCAGTCCGGCTGGGCGCTTGGCTGGGGCCTCACCGCCATCCTCTACGCGCTGCTGTTCTCCTGGCTGCCGGCAGAGCAGGCCTGGCGCGCGCTGTTCCTGCTGGGCCTGGTACCGGCGATCTTCGTGATCTTCGTCCGCCGCCTGGTCAAGGACCCCGAGGTATACCGCGAGGCCAAGGCGGTGGAAAACGCCGAGGCACCTGCGCAGTTCTACGAAATCTTCGCCCCGGGCATGCTCTGGACCACCGTGCGTGCGTCCCTGCTGACCACCGGCGCACTGGGCGGCTACTACGCCATTACCTCGTGGCTGCCGACCTTCCTCAAGAACGAGCGCGGCCTGAGCGTGCTGGGTACCGGTGGCTACCTGGCCATGGTGATCGTCGGCTCCTACGTCGGCTATGTGGTCAGTGCGTACCTGTCCGACCTGCTGGGGCGCAAGAAGAACTTCATCCTGTTCGCCGTGGGCTCGTTCGTCATCGTGCTGCTGTACACGCAAATGCAGGTCAGCGATGGCGTGATGCTGTGGCTGGGCTTCCCGCTGGGCTTCTTCGCCTCGGGCATCTTCAGCGGCATGGGCGCGTTCCTCACCGAACTGTTCCCCACGCGTATCCGCGGTTCGGGGCAGGGCTTCTGCTACAACATCGGCAAGGTCATCGCGGCACTGTTCCCGCTACTGATCGGCGTGCTCGGCCAGAAGGTACCGCTGGGCCTGGGTATCGGCGTGTTCTCCGCCGTGTCCTACGGGGTGGTGATCGTGGCGGCGCTGAGCCTGCCGGAAACCCGCGGCAAACAGCTGCAGGCGCGTTAAGGTAGGCATATGAACAACGACAACGGAGGCCGTGCGGTGGAACGCCTGCTACTCAATTGCGACATGGGCGAGAGTTTCGGCAGCTGGCGCATGGGCCTGGATGCCGAAGTCATGCCGTACATCGATTGCGCCAACATCGCCTGCGGCTACCACGCCGGCGACCCCAGCATCATGCGCCGCACCGTGGCCCTGGCGCTGGAGCACGGCGTGACCATCGGCGCACACCCGGCCTACCCGGACCTGGTCGGCTTCGGCCGCCGTTCCATGGCCTGCAGCCCGGAGGAAATCCGCGACCTGCTGCATTACCAGATCGGTGCGCTGGACGGCATCTGCAAAGTGTTGGGCGGCCGTGTGGCCTACGTGAAACCCCATGGCGCGCTGTACAACGACATGATGGCCGACCCGCTCAAGCTGCGTACCGTACTGGAGGCTGTGGCGGCCTATGGCGGCGGCCTGCCGCTGATGCTGATGGCTACCGCCGACAACCGCGCCGCCCAGGCCCTGGGCGATGAAATTGGCGTGCCGCTGTGGTTCGAAGCATTCGCCGACCGCGCCTACACCGCCAGCGGGCACCTGGTGTCGCGGCGCCTGCCCGGCGCGGTGCACCACTACCCGGCGCTGGTGGTGGAGCAGGCCGTGCGCCTGGCCCGTGGCGACACGCTGGTGGCGGACGATGGCAGTGCGTTGAGGCTGGCGGCCAGCACCCTGTGCGTGCACGGCGACAACGACGGTTCGGTGGCGGCGATGCGGCAGATTCGCCAGGCCCTCGATGCCCTGGAGTCGCGATGAAGCCGCGTATTGAAGTTGTGGCCATCGACAGCCTGATGGTGCGCCTGTTCGATTCCATCGACGAGGGCAACATGCCGTGGATGCTTGCCGCCAGCCAGCGCTTGCGTGCGGCGTTTGGCGAGCACTTGCTGGATCTGGTGCCGTCCTACACCACGCTGATGGTGCAGTTCGACCTGCCACCGGGTGAGGCGAGGGCACTGATCATCCGTGCGCTGGAGGGCTTGCAGCCAGACACGGGCAGCGGTGGCCGCCGCCATGAAATCCCGGTGTGGTACGACGCCAGCGTCGGCCCGGAGCTGCCGGTGTTGGCGGCCCGCAGTGGCTTGAGTGAAGCAGAGGTGATCCGTTTGCACAGCGAGCGCGAGTACCCGGTGTTCGCCCTGGGTTTCGCCCCCGGTTTCGGCTTCATGGGCCTGGTGGACGAACGCCTGGCCAGCCCGCGCCTTGGCACCCCGCGCAAGCGCGTGGCGGCCGGCAGCGTCGGCATTGCCGAGCGCCAGACGGCGGCCTATCCGGCGGTATCGCCGGGGGGCTGGAACCTGATCGGGCGTACCCCGGTGCGCCTGTTCGACCGTGAACGCGAGGGCTACAGCCTGTTGCAACCCGGTGACCGGGTGCGCTTCGTGCCGGTTTCGCGCAGCGAGTTCGTGGCGTTGGGCGGTGATGTGGAGGCACAAGCATGAAGCAGTTGAAGATCGAGGCCAGTACGCCGCTGTGCCAGTTGCAGGATGCCGGGCGCTTTGGCGTACGCCACCTGGGCGTGACCCAGGGCGGGGCGCTGGACTGGGTGGCGATGCACTGGGCCAACTGGCTGCTGGGCAACCCGTTGACGGCGCCGGTGGTCGAGGTGGCGCTAGGTGGCTTCTGTGTGGTCGCAGAGCAAGATTGTGTGCTGGCCCTGGCCGGTGCCGACCTGGATGCGCGGGTCGATGATCAGCCGCTGGCGCCCTGGCGCAGCTTTGCATTGGCCAAGGGGCAGCGGTTGACCCTGAAACAGCCGAAGCAGGGCGTGCGGGCCTACCTGGCAGCACCTGGCGGCTTCCTGGGCGAGGATGTGCTGGGCAGCCGTGCCACGGTCGTGCGGGAAGAACTGGGCGGTATCGATGGCCAGGGCTCTGCGCTAGGCAAAGGCCAGCTGCTGGCATTTTCCAGCGCTTCAGCGACCTTGCGTGAGGTACCGGCAGCGCTGCGGCCACAGTACGCACAAAAGCCAGTGCTTGACCTGGTGATCGGCGCACAGATCGGTGACTTCAGCGGTACCAGCCTGTTCGAGGCGTTCAACCGCGAGTGGACGCTGGACAGCCGTGCCGACCGCATGGGCATCCGCCTGCTGGGGCCGCAGCTGGTCTACCAGGGCGCGCCGATGATTTCCGAGGGGATTCCGCTGGGGGCGGTGCAGGTGCCGCCGGATGGACAGCCGATCGTGTTGCTCAATGACCGGCAGACCATTGGTGGCTATCCGCGGCTGGGGGCATTGACGCCGTTGGCGCTGGCGCAACTGGCGCAGTGCATGCCGGGGGCTGTGGTGCGGTTCCGGGCGGTGGTGCAGGATGAGGCGTGGCGGGAGCAGCAGGCTTACGGTGCGCGTTGGCATTGAGATTTTTGGGGCTGCCTTGCAGCCCTATCGCGACACAAGGCCGCTCCTACAAGGTTACGCGATCTCCTGTAGGAGCGGCCTTGTGTCGCGATAGGGCCGCAAAGCGGCCCCATACTTACTTGGATAGATAGCGCATCCCTTCCTCCAACCCCTGCAAGGTCAGCGGGTACATCTTGTCTTCGATCAAGTCCCGCACCAGGTGGGTCGATGCGGTGTAGTCCCAGGCCTGCTTCGGGTACGGGTTGATCCAGATGATCTTCCTGAATTTCTCCATGAAACGCTGCATCCACACATACCCGGCTTCTTCGTTCCAGTGTTCCACGCTGCCACCCGGCTGGGTAATCTCGTAGGGCGCCATGGCCGCATCGCCGACGAACACAACCTTGTAGTCATCGCCGTACTTGTGCAGCAGGTCGAAGGTGGAATAGCGCTCCGAGGTGCGGCGCAGGTTGTTTTTCCACACCGACTCGTACACGAAGTTGTGGAAGTAGTAGTACTCCAGGTGCTTGAACTCGGTCTTGCACGCCGAGAACAGTTCTTCGCAGACCTTGACGTGGGCGTCCATCGAGCCACCGATGTCGAACAGCAACAGCAGCTTCACCGTGTTGCGCCGCTCGGGGCGCATCTGGATGTTCAGCAGCCCGGCATCCCGCGCGGTGTGGTCGATGGTGCCGTCGATGTCCAGCTCTTCGGCGGCGCCTTCACGGGCGAACTTGCGCAGCCGGCGCAAGGCCAGCTTGATGTTGCGGGTGCCCAGCTCCACCTGGTCGTCCAGGTTCTTGTATTCGCGCTGGTCCCACACCTTCACCGCCTTGCCCTGGCGCTTGCCGGCCTCGCCCACGCGGATGCCCTCGGGGTTGAAGCCGCCCGAGCCGAACGGGCTGGTGCCGCCGGTGCCGATCCACTTGTTGCCGCCTGCGTGACGCTCCTTCTGCTCTTCGAGGCGCTTCTTGAACTCCTCGATCAGCTTGTCCAGGCCACCCAGCGACTGGATCTGCGCGCGCTCCTCATCGGTCAGCGAACGCTCGAACTCCTTGCGCAGCCAGTCTTCGGGAATCAACGCCTCGATATGCCGGTCGAGGTTTTCCAGGCCCTTGAAGTAGGCGGCGAAGGCGCGGTCGAACTTGTCGAAGTGGCGCTCGTCCTTCACCAGGATGGCGCGGGCGAGGTAGTAGAACTCGTCCATGTCGGCGAACACCACGCGCTTTTGCAGGGCCTGGTGCAGGTCGAGCAGTTCGCGTACCGACACAGGCACCTTGGCCGCGCGCATTTCATTGAACAGGTTGAGCAGCATGGCCCGGCTCCTGTCAGCGGTTGCCGCGCCGGCTCATGAAGGCCAGGCGCTCGAGCAGTTGCACGTCCTGCTCGTTCTTCACCAGCGCGCCGGCCAGCGGTGGAATGGCCTTGGTCGGGTCGCGTTCGCGCAGCACCGCTTCACCGATGTTGTCTGCCATCAGCAGCTTGAGCCAATCGACCAGTTCGGAGGTGGACGGCTTTTTCTTCAGGCCTGGTACCTTGCGCACGTCGAAGAACACGTCCAGCGCCTCGCTGACCAGCGACTGGCTGATGTTCGGGTAGTGCACGTCGACGATCTGCTGCAGGGTGGTGCGGTCGGGGAAGGCGATGTAGTGGAAGAAGCAGCGGCGCAGGAAGGCGTCCGGCAGCTCCTTTTCGTTGTTGGAGGTGATGATGATGATCGGGCGCTGCCTGGCCTTGATGGTCTCGTCGATTTCGTAGACGTAGAATTCCATCTTGTCGAGTTCTTGCAGCAGGTCGTTGGGGAACTCGATGTCGGCCTTGTCGATTTCGTCGATCAGCAGGATGACCCGTTCCTCGGCTTCGAAGGCCTCCCACAGCTTGCCCTTTTTCAGGTAGTTGCGCACATCGTGGACCTTGTCCACGCCCAGCTGCGAGTCACGCAGGCGGCTGACCGCGTCGTACTCGTAGAGGCCCTGGTGGGCCTTGGTGGTGGACTTGATGTGCCAGGTGATCAGGCGCGCACCGAACGAGGCTGCCAGCTGCTCGGCGAGCATGGTCTTGCCGGTGCCGGGTTCGCCCTTGACCAGCAAGGGGCGTTCGAGGGTGATGGCCGCGTTTACCGCCAGTTTCAGATCGTCTGTGGCGACGTAGTCGCGGGTGCCTTCGAACTTCATGGGTCTGTCCTCTGAGGGTAGTCTGTACTGGCCCTATCGCCGGCAAGCCGGCTCCCACAGGTACAGCACAGGTCTTGAGAACTGTGGGGATCCTGTGGGAGCTGGCTTGCCGGCGATAGGGCCGGAACAGGCAGTACATATTTTCGATTTGTCACCGACTATAACGCGGGGTTCGCCGACTGGAAACGCAGACCAGGTATTCAGTCCCTGAATGCCCCGTCACTCGATCCTAGTCGGAATCCGGCGCGTCACGCTCATACCGCGCATTGAACGCCTGAATGAACCCGTTGCGCAGGATCTGCAGAAACGCCTCGAAGGCGCTGATATCCTGCTGGTGCACGCTACCGCTGAGCTCTACCCGGGTCGCGAACTGGTTCTTCGGCTGGTTCTTCAATACCGTCTCGGTCGCGCCCACCAGCGCTTCCCAGACTGAGCGGAAGAAGCCTTTGTCCTTTTCCTGCACATCCTGCTGCCAGTCGAACACATCCACATCCCGCAACAGTGGCTTGATGTACCCATTCAATCGGCCGTTGGTCGCCTCGGCCTCTATCACCACATCGCCGTGCCCGGCATTGAAGTCGAACTTGCCGTATGCGCTGGCGAAGTCGTTGAGCTTGCGCAACTCGATACCTGTGGCGCGCAGGCGGAACTCGAAGTCGTCGAAATCGCTGAACGGGTCGAAGGTGGCGCGACTTTCCACCTTGGCATCGCCTACGATCAGCGCCGTGCCATCGAAGCTGGCATCACGTCGGCCCTTTTCGTCACGAATGTTGGTGAGGTTGCGAATACTGGCATCGAGCTGAGTGGCCTTCAGGTTGACGGGTGGCTTGGAGTTGAAGTTGCGGAAAGTCAGCACGCCTTTGTCGATGCGAACCTCGTTAAGGGTGATCGGCAGCAGTTTTTCCAGTTGCTGGCGCCAGTCGGTGCCCTGACCGGTCTGCGAGTTCTGTTTGTTGCCGCCATCGACGAAGTTGAGCTCCGGCCGGTCGAACACCACTTCGGCAACCACTGCGCGGTCGTACCACAGGGCGTGCCAGCTCACCGACAGGTCGATCAGCGGCGCGTCGAGAAACGGCACCGGCACCTTGCCGGTGGTCTTGACGATCTTCAGCCCATTGATCTGGTACGCGCCGCGCCACCAGGCCAGGTCCACATCGGCCACCTGGCCACGGTAGTCGCCCATGTCGGCCAGTTTGTCGTTGAGGTAGTCGCGCACCAGGTAGGGCAGGGCCAGGTGCAGCGCCACCAACAGCACGATCAGGCTGGCCAGGCCGATCAGCGGCCAGCGATAACGGGCTCTCATCGAAGTGTCTCCAACGCAGGATATGCGGTTGACCGCAACGAGTCCGCGTGAGTTCGAACAGGCTTTACGGGCCACCGGCCCGGGCTTACCCTTGAGGTCTTTCCCTGCTTTTTTTCATGCCAAGGACCCCTGCCATGAGCCGTATCTTTGCAGACAACGCCCACTCCATCGGTAACACACCGCTGGTGCAGATCAACCGCATTGCCCCGCGCGGCGTGACCATCCTGGCCAAGATCGAAGGGCGTAACCCGGGCTATTCGGTCAAATGCCGCATCGGCGCGAACATGGTCTGGGACGCCGAAAGCAGCGGCAAGCTCAAGCCGGGCATGACCATCGTCGAACCCACCTCGGGCAACACCGGCATCGGCCTGGCCTTCGTCGCCGCCGCCCGTGGCTACAAGCTGATGCTGACCATGCCCGCCTCCATGAGCCTGGAGCGCCGCAAGGTGCTGAAGGCGCTGGGTGCCGAGCTGGTGCTGACCGACCCGGCCAAGGGCATGAAGGGCGCCATCGAGAAAGCCAACGAAATCGTCGCCTCCGACCCGGCCCAGTACTTCCTGCCGGGCCAGTTCGAAAACCCGGCCAACCCGGCGATCCACGAAAAAACCACCGGCCCGGAAATCTGGAACGACACTGACGGCGCGGTCGACGTGCTGGTGGCGGGCGTCGGCACCGGCGGCACCATCACCGGTGTTTCGCGCTACATCAAGCATACGCAGGGCAAGGCGATCCTGTCGGTGGCGGTGGAACCAGTGGCATCGCCGCTGATCAGCCAGACGCTGGCCGGCGAAGAGCTCAAGCCAAGCCCGCACAAGATCCAGGGCATCGGCGCAGGCTTTGTGCCGAAGAACCTCGACCTGTCGATCGTCGACCAGGTGGAAACGGTGACCGACGAAGAGTCCAAGGCCATGGCCATCCGCCTGATGCAGGAAGAAGGCATCCTCTGTGGCATTTCCTGTGGTGCGGCGATGGCAGCGGCCGTGCGCCTGGCCGAAAAGCCGGAAATGCAGGGCAAGACCATCGTCGTGATTCTGCCGGACTCCGGTGAGCGCTACCTGTCGAGCATGCTGTTCAGCGACATGTTCAGCGAGCAGGAAAACCAGCAGTAATGGCCTTGCCGCTGATCCCGCGCAACGTTCGGCGGCTTGGTTTATTGCAAAATCTTCATGATTGAGTTGCTGCCAGGGCTGTTTTTACCCTGGCGGCATCAGTTTATGATGGCAGGATGATTTATCGGAGTGCAGGGCGCGCAGCCCTGTTTCTTCCTCAAGGAGTGAAAGCATGACCTTTTCCTTTGCAGCCAAGGCGGGTGTCTTGCTGGTGTTTTTTGGCAGCGTGCTGTTCGTGCACCTGCGCGGCAAGGCTCGCTTGCCGGTGTTGCGCCAGTTCGTCAACCATTCGGCGCTGTTCGCCCCTTATAACAGCCTGATGTACCTGTTTTCCGGCGTACCGTCCAAGCCCTACCTGGACCGCCAGCGCTTCCCCGAGCTGGACGTGCTGAAGGACAACTGGCAGGAAATCCGCGAAGAGGCCATGCGCCTGTTCGACGAGGGTTACATCCGCGCCGCCGAGAAGGATAACGACGCAGGCTTCGGTTCGTTCTTCAAGAAAGGCTGGAAGCGCTTTTACCTGAAGTGGTACGACAAACCGTTGCCTTCTGCCGAAACCCTGTGCCCGCGTACCGTCGAGCTGGTCAGCAGCATCCCCAACGTCAAGGGCGCGATGTTCGCCCTGTTGCCCGGCGGCAGCCACCTGAACCCGCACCGCGACCCGTTCGCCGGTTCCCTGCGCTACCACCTGGGTCTGTCCACCCCCAACTCCGATGCTTGCCGCATCTACGTCGATGGCGAGGAATATGCCTGGCGTGACGGCGAGGACGTGATGTTCGATGAAACCTATGTGCACTGGGTCAAGAACGAGACCGACGTTACCCGGGTGATCCTGTTCTGCGACATCGAACGCCCGCTGAGCAGCCCGCTGATGACCCGCATCAACCGCAAGGTCAGCGCCTTCCTCGGCCGTGCCACCGCGCCGCAGAACACCGACGACGAGCGTGTGGGCGGGATCAACCAGGCCTACGCCTGGAGCAAGCGCTTCAGCAACCGGATCAGTAGCCAGGTCAAGCAGTTCAAGCGCGCCAACCCCAAGGCCTACCGCGTGCTGCGGCCGGTGCTGGCGGCGGTGGTGGTGTACCTGTTGTATCACTGGTTGTTCTGATTTCTGCCTGTTGGGGCTGCCTTGCAGCCCATCGCGACACAAGGCCGCTCCTACAGGTGATTGCGTACTCCTGTAGGAGCGGCCTTGTGTCGCGATAGGGGCGCAAAGCGCCCCCGGCGCCCTCTCAGCAAACCACTCAGGCAAGACCTTCCAGCAAACCGTCCGCTCGCACGATATCGACTATCACCTGTTCATCTACCGCGTACACCCCCCGCGATGCTTTCCAGACCAGATTCTTGTCCTGCAAGGCGATAAGCGCTTGCTGCACCCCCGGTACCTCGGCCTTCACTTCGCTCGCATCCACGCCAGCCTGTTCCATCGCTTTGGCGTACAGTGCCAGGGTCGGGGCCTCGAACGGCGCGTAGTCGTTCCCCTTTGCGCACATGACACGTAGAACCGCAGCCTGGATAGGTGTGAGGCTGTGGATCACCTTTTTCAGGTTTGCGTTCAAGTCATTGGCTTGTGCCTGAACAAGCTCTCTGAATCGTGCCGGAATGGCCTCGGGTTCAATGCCGAAGTCGAAGCGGATTTCATCCGCTGCCGCACCCAATAGCTCTGGGCGATAGCCGCTTTCCTTGAAGAGCTGAAACACCTCCGTTGAATCGAGTGCGCATGGCAGGTCGATATTGGCGCACAGCCAGTCAATGAAGTCCTGGTCCAGGGTCGGGAACTGCACCATGGAAGCGCCGAAGAACGCCTGGTCCTTGCTGTTGCGCAGCATGGCCAGCTTGTCCCGGTTTGAACCGGTGCAGACGATGCGCAAGCCATGGTGCTTCGAACTGTTGAGTTCGTCTCTGGCTGCCTTGAGGGCGAACAGCGCCGCTATTCCTTGCTCGGTCGTGATTGCATGCTGTGCTTCGTCGATGATCAGCACGATGATCTTGCGGGACTCATCGGAGAGCGCCGCCAGGGCGGTGGTCAGGTCGACATCTTGCCCCAGCCCGATCTTGTCCACGCTGAAATTCAGGCCGCCGACAGTGACCTTCTCCATGCCAGATGACTTTGCCAGCCGCGTGATGAAGCCTTCGTTACGCCCGACCGCCTCACGCACCGCTTCGACGATGACTTGCCCGGGATCCTTGGTCAGGTCTTTCCACAGATCGGCATACAGCACAATGGCCCCGGCTGTTTCGAGGGCAGGGCGCAGGTCTTCGCGGGCAAAGGTGGATTTGCCGGTACGTCGTGGCGCAGCGAGAAACACACCAGAGCTTGCTGCGCTGCCCACGGCGACTTGCAGGATCAATTTCGACAGGCGGGACGCAAGCGCCGGGCGGTGATAGACAGTTTCAGGCATCTCGGCCCCTCCGTTTCAATTTATAGTCGATTATAGATTGATTATAGAGGCATTATAGATCTGAAAGGGGCGGTGTTTATAGGGAATTATAGACAGACTATAGAGCGATTATAGATCGTGGTTGATGAGGGGGCGCGCAGCCCCCCTTTGCTGCCTCAAGCCGGCTCCAACGCCTCCACCACTTTCCCCCGGCTAAGGTGCACCACCTTGTCAGCCGTATCGAAGTACCGGTCATCATGCGAAATCACGATGATGGTCTTGCCCAAACGCTTCAGGTCCGGCAGCAGCTCGGTGTAGAACACCCGGCGGAAGGTCGGATCCTGGTCCGCTGCCCATTCGTCGAACACCAGCACCGGCCGCCCGTCCAGCCAGGCATTGACCAGCGCCAGGCGCTTGCGCTGGCCGGTCGACAGGTCGGTGGTGGTAAAGGCACCATCGCGCACGCTCACCTTGTGGGCGATCTCCAGCCGCTCCAGGTAGCGTGTGGCATCGCTGGGCAGGCTGTGTTCATGCTCGGGCAGGTCGTCGAACAGGTAGTAGTCGGCGAACACCGTGGTGAACAGCTGGCGATAGTCATCCAGCCCCTCCGGGCCGACGGCCTTGCCGTTCAGGCGCACTTCGCCGCGTTGCGGGGTGTACAGGCCCAGCAGCAGCTTGATCAGCGAAGTCTTGCCGCAGCCGTTCTCGCCGACGATGAACAGGATCTCGCCCGGTTCGATGCTCAGGTTCACCGGCCCCACGCGGAACGGCTCGTTGCCGTCCACCGGCGGGTAGGCGTACTCGACGTTGTGCAGTTCCAGATGCGCGCTGGCCGGGGCGGCGCGCTTGACTGGCGGCTCCAGCAGCAGGTGCGGCTCGGGCGAGGAAAAGCGCTCGGACAGGTCGGCAATGCGGCGGAACGCCACCTGGGCGCGGCCGAGGATAGGCAGGTTGCCAATCAAGGTTTCCAGCGGGCCTTTCATGTACAGCAGCACCAGCACGAAGCCGCTCATCACCGCCGGGTCGTTGCTCGGCCATAGCGATTGCAGGGCCAGGGTCAGGCCGATGACCACGAAGAACAGCATCGACCCCAGGCTCTTGGCCGCGACGAAGATGTTGATGGCGCGGATATGGGTGTTGGCGATGAAGTCGGCGGTGCCCTGGATGTTGCGGGTCAGCATGGCGTGGCGGCGGCGGCGGTCGATGCGCAGCTCCTTGGCGCCCTCGGCGATGGCCGAGTAGTGCTTCTGCAGGTTGTCTTCGGCATCGCGGGCGGCGTTGAAGCCGGCCACGCCTTTCTGCCTGGCCACGTATTGAATGCCACTGCCAATGCCGATGGCCGCCAGGGTGATGAGGAAGATCGGCCACGACAGCCAGGCCAGGTAGGCCATGCAGCCAGTCACGGTGGTGAGCGAGATGGCCAGCGGGGCGAAGGCGAAGGCAAAGTCGCTGATGGTGTCGACGTCGCGGGTCAGCACCGGGATCAGGCGATGGGTGCGGTAGCGCTCGATCTGCTCGATCGGCGCTGACAGCACCTTGGCGCCGAGGTCCTTGCGCAGCCTGGCGATGACTTTCTGCCCAACGTAGTTGGTGCCGCTGTCGGCCGCCACGCTGCTGACCAGGGCCAGCACGCACAGGCCGGCGAATGCCAGGATCACGCCCTGGCTCATGCCGCCAGCGGCATGCAGGCCCTGGTTGACGGTGGCCAGCAGTGCGGTCACGGCCAGACCGCCGAGCATGCCCAGCAGCACCGAGACGATTACCGCCGGGCGGTAGGGTTTCAGCAGGCCCAGCAATTCGCGGATGGCCCCGGGGGAGGAGGTTTTCATGAAGCGTGATCTCGCTGGTGAGGTGGGGGCGGGTCAGCTGCCCAGGGTCAGGGAGCCTTTCATCAAGGTGCTGTGGAACGGGAACGAGCAATAGAAGCTGTACGCGGTACCTGCCTTCAGCGATCGGGTGTCGAGGCTGATACTGTCTGTTTCACCGCCGCCGATCAGGCGGGTGTGGGCGATTACCCGGGTGTCGCCGGGCTTCACGTAGTCCAGCGCTTCGCCGGCTTTCTGGCCGTCGTCGAGCACGCCTTGCATGTCGGCCTGGGTACTCAGCACCCAGTTGTGGCCCATCACGTTCTTCGGCATATCGCCAGGGTGGGTGAGCGTGACGGTGAACACGGCGCAGGCCTTGGGCACGGTGATGGCGGCCTTGTCGAAGGTCATCTGGTCGGTGCCATGGATTTCCACGGCGCATGGCTCTGCCGACCACGCGGCAGGGGCCACGGCGAGCAGGGCGAGGAGCAGAAGCTGGCGAGTCATGTACGGTTCCTGGGCGATAGAAGGGTGCACATCGTTCAGACGAACCGGCGCGCGCCGGCTTTACCTGTGTGTGCGGCCCAGGTGAATTTCCCCATCGCCCGCTCGTTCATTCAGTCAGGCGCCGACATGGCGCACATCCCGATTTCGCCGCCTATGCGGCCCTGGCCTGAGGTGACCGGACATGAGTGAACTGCTGAGCTTTGCGATCGAACCCCTGGACGCCGCACGCGGCAACCTGCCACTGCTGGTGCGCGCGCCGGAGCCGGGTATCGACCTGCTGGAAGCCTTTGCCGAGTTGCAGCCGCTGGTGGACCGGCACCTGCTGCAGGCTGGCGGCATCCTGTTTCGCGGCTTCGAGGTGGGTGGTGCCGAAGCTTTCCGCCAGTTCGCCGCTTCCTTCGGCCACCCGCTGCTCAACTACGAGTTTGGCTCCACCCCGCGCAGCAACGTGACCAAGGGCGTGTACACCTCCACCGAGTACCCGGCGCACCAGAGCATCCCCCTGCACAACGAGCAGGCCTATACCCTGGAATGGCCGATGAAGATCTGGTTCTACAGCGTGATCCCCGCCGAGACCGGTGGTGAGACACCGATTGCCGACAGCCGCGAAGTGTACCGGCGCATGCCGACGCGCATTCGTGAGCGGCTGGTGGAGAAGGGGCTGATGTACGTGCGCAATTATGGCAACGGCCTTGATGTGGAGTGGTCGCAGGTGTTCAACACTGAAGACCCGCGCCAGGTCGAGGCCTATTGCCGGGCGCATGCCATCGAGTGCATCTGGAAGGATGACGGCGAATTGCGCACCCGCCAGCGCTGCCAGGTGGTGGCGCGCCACCCGGTGACCGGGGAGGATGTGTGGTTCAACCAGGCGCATCTGTTCCATGTGTCAAACCTGCAGCCAGAGGTGCGCGAGTCGTTGATGGACATCGTCGAGGAAGAGGACCTGCCGCGTAACGTGTATTACGGCGACGGTACTACCGTCGAGGATTCGCTGCTCGATGAAGTGCGCGGGGTGCTGGACGAATGCACCATCAGCTTTCCGTGGCAGGCAAACGATGTGCTGATGCTGGACAACATGCTTGCGGCGCATGCGCGGTCGCCGTTTACCGGCAAGCGCAAGGTGGTGGTGGCGATGGCGCAGGGGTATAGCGAGGGGTTGGGCTGATTTGGGAGTGAGGGCTGCCATGTGCCTGCCTTGAGAGGTGTGGTGTCTGTGAGATCGAGCGCCGCCCGCGCGGCGCTTCGCGGGACAAGTCGGATCGCCGCACCGCCGCTCCCACATTTGTTGCAACGTGCCTAACCTGTCAGGCCATGGTTGCCAGCCTTGGTGGGTTGACTGGATTTCTGAGTTGGCATTGCTGCCGCATCACCTGTCTCAAGCCATGCACCCAGGCTGACAACGCCTCTCCCACAGGCATGGCCACGTTGCAACAAATGTGGGAGCGGGCTTGTCCCGCGAAGCGCCGCGCGGGCGGCGCTCGATCTCATAGACACTGAAAGGGTTGTGGCGAACACCTGTCAGCCCAGATGCATTCCCCAGACATGCCTCCTGCAGCCTTCAAAAATCCCAGACTCTTCCTACGCCTCGGGACTAACAACTCCACCCCTGCGAAATATCCTACAACCTCTGTCGACATGCGTCTGATTGTTCCTGCAAATCCCGCACTCTAGGCTTTGCCCGTCGCTGACGGTTCAGCGAACGGGTGTGGAAACCTGTAGTAAAGCATTTCAGGGTTTGTCGTTACATTCAGGAGAACCCATGACCGACGAAACCAAAACCACCCCCGGCGTTACCTACTTCTACCAAGGCGAAGGCCAAACCCATCCGCTGTTCCGTATCGCTGAGGGCATCCCCTGCCGCAGCGCCCGCGAGCAAGCCTCGGAACTGATGGGCTATGCGCGCGACTTGTCACTGACCGGTTTGATGGATGGCGATCAGCAGATGCGCTGGGCATCGCATTACTTCGCAGCCATGGCCAAGGCGTTGTTGGATGATGCCGAGTTGGGTTTGATGCGCTGATCCTTGTATTGACTGGGCTGGCCCTTTCGCGGCTAAAGCCGCTCCTACAGGGATTGTGCATGCCTCAGGTTATGCACGGCCCCTGTGGGAGCGGGTTTACCCGCGAACACCGGCGCAGCCGGTACCAGCCACCGCGTCGCCTGTTTCGCGGGCACGCCCGCTCCCACAGAGATAGCGTCGCGTCCTGGCTGGCGCCATTCCTGTAGCGGCTATGGCCTTGCTCAGAGACCTTGAAACCTGCGCGGTCGGTGTGGGAGCTGGCTTGCCGGCGATCACCGGCGCAGCCGGTGCCATACACACTAAATCACCCCCCCACACCTTCGTCTGACAGTTACCGCTCGACTGCCAGGACACCGCTCGACATGAATGCCGACCAAACGCTCAAGCTCGCCCGCCGCTTCATCGAACTCAGCCCCGACAAGCGCCGCCTGTTCCTCAAGGCGCTGCAGGGCGAGGGCATGGATTTTTCCGTGCTGCCGATTGCGCCCGGGGTAGAGGTGGCCGAGCGTGACCAGCTGTCGTACGCCCAGCGGCGCATGTGGTTCCTCTGGCAGCTCGACCCGCAAGGTGCGGCGTACAACCTGCCTATGGCCGTGCGCCTGAATGGCCCCCTGGACCTGGCAGCCCTGCAGCACGCCTTCGATGCCCTGGTGGCCCGCCACGAAACCCTGCGCACCCGCTTCGTCGCCGACGGCGATGACGTGCGCCAGCAGGTCGATGCCAGCGCTGCCCCGTTGCAGGTGCACCAGGATGCCCTGGCCGGCCTGGATGAAGGCGCCCGTCAGGCCGCCATCGAAACCATCGCCGAAGCCGAAGCCCTGGCCCCCTTCGACCTGGCCAGCGGCCCGCTGTTGCGGGTGCGCCTGCTGCAACTGGCGGCACAGGAGCACATCCTGCTGCTCACCCTGCACCACATCGTCGCCGACGGCTGGTCGATGAACGTGCTGATCGACGAATTCCTGCACCTGTACGATGCCGCCGTGGCCGGCAGCGAAGCCCGCCTGGAACCGCTGCCGATCCAGTACCGCGACTACGCCCTGTGGCAGCGCAGCTGGCTCCAGGCCGGTGAGCAGGAGCGCCAGCTGGCCTACTGGCAGGCGCGCCTGGGCGACGACCATTCGCCGCTTGAGCTGCCACTGGACCGCAGCCGCCAGGGCCGCCCCAGCTATCGCGGCGCACGTCACGAGTTCCCTGTCGCTGCAGATGTCGCCGAACGGCTGCGCGGCCTGGCACGCAAGCATAACGTCACCCTGTTCATGGTCCTGCTGGCCGCCTTCAAGCTGCTGCTGCAGCGCTACAGCGGCCAGTCGGCGATCCGTGTCGGCGTGCCCATCGCCAACCGCAACCGCTCCGAAAGCCAAGGGCTGATCGGCTGCTTCATCAATACCCAGGTACTGCACACCGAAATCGACCCGCTGCTGGACATCACCGGCCTGCTCCAGCGCGTGCGCGAAACCGCCGTAGGCGCGCAAAGCCACCAGGACCTGCCGTTCGAGCAACTGGTCGAAACCCTGGACCTGCCGCGCAGCAGCGAGAGCCCGCTGTTCCGCGTGCTGTTCAACCACCAAGCGCAGGTGGCGGATGTGCAGGCCATCGAGACCCGCTCCGGCCTGAGCCTGGCGCCAGTCGTGCTGGCAAAGCATAGCGCCCGCTTCGACCTCGCGCTGGACACCCATGAACGAGCGGGGCAGCTGCACGCAGCGTTCACCTATGCGACCGACGTGTTCGATACGGCCACCGTCGAAGCCCTTGGCGAGCAGTGGCTGGCGCTGGTGCAGGCATTGGCCGACGAAGCGGGTGGCGCAGTCGGCGAGTTGCCATTGCCAGGCTTGGCCCCTGCCATTGGCGCGCCTGCGCAGGCTGACGCAACGCTGCTGGTCCACCAGCGCTTTGCCGCCGCCGTCAGCCGCCACCCCGAACGCACGGCGGTGATGGCTGCGGGTGAGCAGGCCAGCTTCGCCGAACTCGATGCCCGCGCCGAGGCCATTGCAGGTCGGTTGGCGGAGGCCGGAGCAGGGCCGGACACACTGGTCGGCGTGCTGGCCGACCGCAGTGTCGGCATGCTTGCCGGTATCCTCGGCGTGCTCAAGGCCGGTGGTGCCTACCTGCCACTGGAGCCTGAGCAGCCGGCCGAACGCTTGGCCTACATGCTTGCCGACAGCGGCACGCGCCTGGTACTGGCGCCCGGTAACTGGCAGGCCGAACTGCCCGAGGGCGTGCAGCGCCTGGACTGGGCGCAAACCGGCAGCGCCGCCCGTATCGAACCGGCGCCGGCTAACCTGGCCTACGTGATCTACACCTCCGGCACCACCGGCCAGCCCAAGGGCGTGGCGATCAGCCACGGCGCCCTGGCCAACTACGTCGAAGGCATCGCCGCGCGCCTGCCGCTCGAGCGTATCCGCAGCATGGCCCAGGTCTCGACCCCGGCAGCCGACCTTGGCCACACCATGCTGTTCGGCGCCTTGTGCGGCGGCCACACCCTGCATTTGCTGCTACGCGAGCAGGTGCTGGATGCCGAAGGCTTTGCGGCCTACCTGGCCGAGCACCAGGTAGACGCGCTGAAGATCGTACCGTCGCACCTGGAGGCCATGTTGGTGGCTGGCCGCTCGGCGCTGCCGGCACAGTGTCTGGTGCTCGGCGGCGAGGCCATCAGCCCGAGCCTGCTGGGCAAGGTCCGCAACCTGGCCCCGGCGCTCAAGGTGTTCAACCACTACGGCCCGACCGAAACCACCGTCGGTGTGCTGGTCGCCGAACTGAACGGGCAGGCCAGCCTCGGCCAGCCCCTGGCCAACACCCGCGTCGCGGTGCTCGACCGCTGCCTGCAACCCCTGCCGGCCAAAGCCAAGGGCGAGCTGTACATCGGTGGCGCCGGCCTGGCCCGTGGCTACCTGAACCGCCCGGCACTCACCGCCGAGCGCTTCGTCCCCGACCCGAACGGCAGCCACGGCCAGCGCCTGTACCGCAGCGGTGACTGGGTTCACCAAGGCAGCGACCTGCAGTTTGCCGGGCGCATGGATGGCCAGGTGAAGGTCCGTGGCTATCGCGTGGAACTGGCCGAAATCGAAAACCAGCTGCGTGCCCTGGGCGGTGTCGCCAATGCCCTGGTGCGCGTGCATGGCCAGGCGCCGCAACTGCAACTGGCTGCCTGGCTGGTGCCCAGCCAGATGCCGACCGACAGCCTGGCCTGGCAGGAATCGATCCGCGCCAGCCTCAAGAGCCTGCTGCCCGAGCACATGGTGCCGACCCACCTGATAGTGCTGGAGCACCTGCCGGTCACGGTCAACGGCAAGGTCGACGTCAAGGCGCTGCCGGAACCCGTCGCCACCCAGGTGGCCTATCAAGCGCCGCAGACCCCGCTGCAAACGCAATTGGCACAGATCTGGGCGCAAGTCCTGCAAGTACCGCAGGTAGGCCTGGGCGACAACTTCTTTGCCCTTGGCGGCCATTCGCTGCTGGCCACCCAGGCGGTATCGCGGATACGCAAGCAATTGGGCGTGGATATTCCGCTGCGCAGCCTGTTCGACACCGTCGACCTGCAGGCCTTTGCCCAGGCAGTGGCCGAAGGCGAGCAGGGCGCAGGCCTGGACATCGAGATCCTCGACCGCCAGCAACCGCTGCCGGTGTCCCGCTCGCAGAACCGCCAGTGGCTGTTCTGGAAGCTCAACCCCGAAAGCCTGGCCTACAACACGCCGATGGCCGTGCGCATGCAGGGCCACCTCGACCACTGCGCCGTGCAGGCTGCGCTGGATGCCTTGGTAACCCGGCACGAATCGTTGCGCACGGTGTTCGTCGAGGCCGACGGCCTGCCCTGGCAGCGCATCCTGCCGGCCGCCACGGTACCGATCGGTTTCGAAGACCTCAGCGGCCAGGACCACGCCGCGCAGATGCGCAAGCTGGAAGCCGAAGCCTTTGTCCCGTTCGACCTGGAGCACGGCCCGCTGCTGCGTGCACGGCTGTTCAAGGTGCATGCGCAGGAGCATCTGCTGTCGCTGACCTTGCACCATATCGTCTCCGATGGCTGGTCGATGAGCCTGCTGGTGCGCGAGTTCGCCGCCGCCTACAACGCCGCCGCCACGGGCCAGGCGCAAACCATCGAGCCACTGCCGGTGCAGTACGCCGACTTCGCCGCCTGGCAGCGCAAGTGGCTGGCCGAGGGGCAGATGCAGGCGCAGATCGCCTATTGGAAGGCCCGCCTGGAAGACGACTTCGAAGTGCTGGAACTGCCTGCCGACCGCATTCGCCCGCAGGTCAAAAGCTACCAGGGCAGCCGCTTCGATGTGCGCCTGCCACAGGCCCTCACCGAGCGCCTGCGAGCACTGGCGGTGGCATCCAACGCCACGCTGTTCCATGTGTTCCTGGCGGCCTATGCCATCGTGCTGTCGCGCTACAGCCGCAAGGGCACGCTCAACATCGGCGTGCCGGTCACCAACCGCAACCGCCTGGAGCTGGAAGGGCTGATCGGCTTCTTCATCAACGTGGTGGTGGCCCGTATCAGTGTCGATGGCAGCCAGCCTTTCGCGCAGTTGCTGGCGGCAATCAAGGAAACCACCTTGCAGGCCCAGGCCAACAAGGACGTGCCGTTCCTCGAGGTAGCCGAGGCGCTGTACCCCGACCGTGGCCAAGGTGTGAACCCGTTCTTCCAGGTGCTGTACAACCACCTGCGCGACCTTGGCGAGCAGGTATCCAGCGATGCCCTGCACGGCCTGCAGGTCAAGGAAGTGGACCTGCTGGAGCCGGGCGCGCAGTACGACATTTCGCTCAATACCCTGGAGCGCTCCGACGGCGTGACTGCCTCGTTCAACTATTCCACCGACCTGTTCGATGCCGCACGTATCGAGCGCATGGCCGGGCATTGGCAAGCACTGCTGGAAGCCATCTGCGCCGAGCCACAGCGCTGCATTGCCGAGCTGGACTTCCTTGGCAGTGCCGAACGCCAGCAGCTGACCCACGGCTGGAACCCGGCGCCCCAGGCTGGCAGCGGCTTGTGTGCGCACCAGCTGCTGGCGCGACAGGCCCACGAGCGGCCGGATGCACTGGCGCTGATCTTCGACGACCAGCAGATGACCTACGCCGAACTGGACCGCAGCAGCAACCAGTTGGCCCACCGCCTGCGGGCGCTGGGCGTTGGGCCGGACTGCCTGGTTGGCGTGGCTGTCGAGCGCGGCCTGGGCATGGCCCTGGCGCTGATCGCCATTCACAAGGCGGGCGGCGCCTATGTGCCGCTGGACCCGGACTACCCGCAAGAACGCCTTGCCTACATGGTCGAGGACAGCAATATCGGCCTGCTGCTGGCCGACGCGCCCTCGCGTGAGCGCCTGCAACTGGGCAAGCAACTGCCCTGCGTGGTACTGGAACCCGGTACCGAGTGGCTGCACGCCTGGCCCGCCGAGCCGCTGGCCAACCTGGCGGCACCGCACAACCTCGCCTACGTCATCTACACCTCCGGCTCCACCGGCATGCCCAAGGGCGTGGCCATCGACCACCAGGCCCTGTCGCTGTTCTGCCAGGTGGCCGGCGACTATTCGCGCCTCACCCCAGGCGATCGCGTGCTGCAGTTCGCCACGATCAGCTTCGATGGCTTCATCGAGCAGTTCTTCCCGCCGCTGGCCCAGGGCGCCTGTGTGGTGCTGCGCGACCTGCGGCTGTGGGACACCGCCACCCTGCTGGAGGAGATCAACCGCCACGGCGTGACCGTGGCCGACCTGCCGGCGGCCTACTGGCGCCTGCTGGCGCTGGAGCGCCGCGCCCCCGAGGCCTATGGCCGGCTGAAGCAGATTCACGTAGGGGGTGAGGCGGTGCCGGAAGATGCCCTGCGCGCCTGGCTGGCCGACGGCCCGCCAGCGGTGCGCCTGCTGAACACCTACGGCCCGACCGAAGCCACCGTGGTCGCCACCACCTACGACTGCTCGCAGATGACCGTGGAGCAGATCAGCCAGGGCGGTGTGCCGATCGGCCGTGCCTTGCCGGGGCGTACCCTGCATGCCTTGGACGATGGCCTGGCGCCGACACCGGTGGGCGTGCCCGGCGAGCTGTTCATCGGCGGGGCAGGGTGCCTGGCGCGCGGTTATCACCAGCGGCCGTCACTCACCGCCGAGCGCTTCATCCCCGACCCGTTCGACCCGGTTGGCGGTGGCCGCCTGTACCGCACCGGCGACCTCGGCTGCTACGACGAAAACGGCCAGCTGGCCTATCGCGGCCGGGTCGACCACCAGGTGAAGGTACGCGGCTTCCGTATCGAGCTAGGCGAGATCGAGCAATACCTGCGGGCGCACCCGGACGTTCGCGAAGCCACCGTGCTGGCCATCGACCTGCCCAGTGGCAAGCAGCTGTGCGCCTATGCGGTGCCCGCCGAAGGTAACCGCGGCGATCTGCGCCAGGCCCTGAAGCAGTACCTCAAGGCCAGCCTGCCGGACTACATGATCCCGGCTTACCTGGTGACCCTGCCGAGCATGCCGCTGACCCCCAGCGGCAAACTCGACCGCAAGGCCCTGCCACTGCCAGACCCGAACCAGCCACAGCATGACTACCAGGCGCCGCAGACCGAGCGGCAGCAACAACTGGCGAACATCTGGGCGCAGTTGCTGAACGTTGCCCGGGTCGGCCTGAACGACAACTTCTTCGAGCTGGGCGGCCACTCCTTGCTGGCGGCCCAGGCAGTGTCGCGGATCAACGTCGAGCTGGGGCTGGACATACCCCTGCGGCTGATCTTCAGCCACCCCGAACTGCGCGCGTTCGCCCAGGCACTGGACGAGCAGGGCCTGTCGCTCTCCGACGATGGCCTGAGCGATATCGAACAAATGATGAATGCATTCACAGAGGCCTGACATGGAACTCACTGCCGCACAACGCATCGCCCAACGTTTCGTTGGCCTCCCCGTGGAGCAACGCCAGCAGATCCTGGCAAAGATGCAGGCCACCGGGCAGAGCTTCCGCCTGCTGCCCATCGTGCCCGCGCGCCAGGGCCTGGCGCGTATTCCGCTGTCGTACGCCCAGCAACGCCTGCTGTTTCTCTGGCAGCTGGAGCCCGACAGCCCGGCCTACAACGTGCCGATGGCGGTACGCCTGAAGGGCGCGCTGGACCAGGCGGTGCTGCAGCAGGCGCTGGATGCGCTGGTGCAACGCCACGAGTCGCTGCGCACGCGCTTCGCCTCGGAGGAGGGCGAGTTCTACCAGGAAGTCCTCGAGAACTACCCGCTGGCGCTGGAACGGGTGATGTTCGACGGTGCCGCCGACGAGGCAGCGCTGAGCGTGGCCGTGGACGCCGCCCTCAAGCAGCCCTTCGACCTGCTGGCCGGCCCGCTGCTGCGGGTGACCCTGCTGCGCGTGGCCGCCGATCACCACGTGCTGGCGCTGAGCATGCACCACATCATCTCCGACGGCTGGTCCAGCGATGTGCTGGTGCAGGAATTCATCCAGCTGTACAGCGCCCTGGCCGAAGGCCGGCAGGCCGAGTTGCCGGCCTTGGCGATCCAGTACGCAGACTACGCCATCTGGCAGCGCGCCTGGCTCGAGGCCGGTGAAGCGCAGCGCCAGCTGGCCTACTGGCAGGCCCAGCTGGGCGACGAGCAGCCGGTGCTGAGCCTGCCGCTGGACTTCGAGCGCCCGGCCACGCCCAGCCAGCGTGGCGCGGTGGTGCGCGTGGACATCGGCGCCGAACAGACCGAGGCCCTGCGCAGCCAGGCGCGCAAGGGTGGCCACACGTTGTTCGTGCTGGTACTGGCGGCCATGGCGGTGGTGCTGTCGCGCTACAGCGGCCAGGCCGACATCCGCATCGGCGCCCCGAACGCAGGGCGCAACCGCAAGGAGCTGGAAGGCCTGATCGGCTTTTTCATCAACACCCAGGTGCTGCGCGTGCAGGTAGACGAGCGCGCCACCTTTGCCGCGCTACTGGAGCAGGTAAAGGATGTGATCGGCGGCGCCCAATCGCATCAGGAACTGCCGTTCGAGCACCTGGTCGATGCCTTGCTGCCCGAGCGCAACCTGGCCCATAACCCGCTGTTCCAGTTCAAGATCAACCAGCACGTGGCCGCCAGCGATGCGGGGCGCAAGCGCCTGGGCGCGCTGGAGGTGGAAGGCTTTGCCCGTGACGGCGGCGATGCCCGCTTCGACCTGGCGTTCGACTTCTCCGACAAGGCCGACGGCATCGAAGGTTACTTCACCTACGCCACCGACCTGTTCGAGCAGGCCACCATCGAACGCATGGCCGCTTCGCTGCGCCAGGTGCTGGATGCGCTGATCCGTGACCCGCAGCAGGCGATCGTCGACAGCCCGCAAGTGGCGACGCTGCTGCCGGCGGCCACGCAGGCCTATCCACACGGCAACTTCCTCGCTTTGTGGCGCCAGGCAATGGCGCAAGGCCAGGCCCACGGCGGTGTGCGTGCCGGTGACCGGTTCATGACCCAGGCCGGGCTGGAGGCGGCGTCCAACCGCCTGGCCGACTACCTGCGTCAGCACGGCGTCGGTGCCGGCAGCATCGTCGCCCTGTGCCTGCCGCGCTCCATCGAGTGGGTCGGCGCCTTGCTCGCAGTGCTCAAGACCGGCGCCGCCTATCTGCCGCTGGACACCCAGCAGCCGCAGGAGCGCCTGCAACAACTGATTGCCGACAGTGGCGCCGCAGTACTCCTGCATGAGCCGGGCGACCAGCGCTTCGCCGGCCTGGACGGTGTGCAGCTGATTGCCTGCGATCACACCGCCTGGGCAACCTGCAGCGACAGCCCGGTCGAGGTGGCCATCGCCGCCGAACAACCGGCCTATCTGATCTACACCTCGGGCTCGACCGGCCAGCCGAAAGGCGTGGTGGTCAGCCACGGGGCGCTGGCCAGTTACACCCAGGCGGTGCTGGAGCGCCTGCAACTGCCGGCCGCAGCGAGCATGGCGATGGTGTCCACCACCGCGGCCGACCTGGGCCACACCGTGCTGTTCGGTGCCCTGGCCTCGGGCCGCCTGCTGCACCTGTTGCCACAGGAACTGGCGTTCGACCCGGATGGCTTCGCCAGCTACATGGCGCAACACCAGGTCGGCGTGCTCAAGCTGGTGCCGAGCCACCTGCAAGGCTTGCTGCAAGCGGCCCGCGCCGCCGATGTGCTGCCCGCCGAGGCATTGATCCTGGGTGGTGAGGCATGCAGCTGGGGCCTGTTGGAAAAAATCCGCGAACTGCGCCCGGCTTGCCGGGTCATCAACCACTACGGCCCGACCGAAACCACTGTCGGCGTGCTCACCTTCGAGCCGGGGCAGCCGCTGCCAGGTTGCCGCACGGTGCCGGTCGGGCGCCCGCTGGGCAACGCCTGCGCCCAGGTGCTGGATGGCTACCTCAACCCGTTGGCGGCGCAGGTGCCCGGTGAGCTTTACCTGGGCGGGCAAGGCGTCGCCCAGGGCTACCTGGGCCAGCCAGCGTTGACCGCCGAACGCTTCGTGCCGACCGAGGGTGGTGCCCGCCTGTACCGCACCGGCGACCGCGCGCGGCTGACGGCCGATGGCCTGGTCGAGTTCATCGGCCGTGCCGACGACCAGGTGAAGATCCGCGGCTATCGCGTGGAGCCAGGTGAAGTCGGCCGGGTGCTGGCCGGCCTGCCCGGTGTCAGCGAGGCCGTGGTGCTGGCCTTGCCACTGGAAGGTGACGCCGAGCGCTTGCAGCTGGTGGCCTACGGTGTGGCCGACGCAGGCGTGACCGTGCAGCAACTGCAGGCGCAATTGCAGGCACACCTGCCGGACTACATGGTGCCGGCGCAGATACAGCTGCTGGAGCGCCTGCCACTGACCGCCAACGGCAAGCTCGACAAGCGTGCCTTGCCGGCACCGGGCGCGGTCAGCCGTGGCTATGTGGCGCCGCAAGGCGATATCGAGGAGAAGCTGGCCGCAGTGTGGGCCGATGTGCTCAAGCTGGAGCAGGTCGGCAGCACCGACAATTTCTTCGAACTGGGCGGCGACTCGATCCTCAGCCTGCAGATCATCGCCCGGGCCAAACGCCAGGGCATCAGGATCACTCCCAAGCAGTTGTTCGAACAACAGACCATCGCCCAGCTGGCCCAGGTAGCCAAGCGTATCGAGGCCAAGCAAGCGGTTGCGGCCGCAGCCGTGGACACCGCCACCAGCGGCGAGGTGGCGTTGCTGCCGGCCCAGGCGCGTTTCTTCGAGATGGAGATCGCCCAGCCGGCGCATTGGAACCAATCGGTGCTGCTCAAGCCTGCCAGCCCGGTGCAGGTGCAACACCTGGAGGCAGCCCTGCGCGCCGTGGTCGAGCAGCACGATGCCCTGCGCCTGCGCTTCAGCCGTGGCGAAAGCCATTGGCAGGCGCGCTTCCAGCCGCTGGACAATGCACCACTGCTGCGCCAGCGCAACCTGGCCGCACTGAGTGAGCTGGACGCCGCCGGCAACCAGGTGCAGGCCAGCCTGAACCTGGAGCACGGGCCGCTGCTGCGTGCCGAACTGTTCGATTTCGCCGATGGCCAGCAGCGCCTGCTGCTGGTGGTCCATCACCTGGTGGTCGACGGTGTGTCGTGGCGGGTGTTGCTGGAAGACCTGCAAGCGGCCTACCGGCAATTGCTGAACGGTCAAGCCGTGAGCCTGCCCGCCAAGACCACCTCGGTGAAGACCTGGGCCGAGCGCCTGGCCAGCCATGCCGGCAGCCCCGCATTGCAAGCACAGCACGACTACTGGCTGCAGGCGCTGGCCGGCGACCACGCCGAACTGCCGCGTGACAACCCGCTGGGCAGCCTGGCCAACACCCATGCCCGTACCGCCGCCACACGGCTGGATGCCGAGCGCACCGCCAAGCTGCTGAAACAGGCCCCGGCGGCCTACCGCACGCAGATCAACGACCTGCTGCTGACCGCGCTGGCGCGCACCCTGTGCCAGTGGAGCGCACAGGACAACGTGCAGGTACTGCTGGAGGGCCATGGCCGCGAAGACCTGTTCGACGACCTCGACCTCAGCCGCACCGTGGGCTGGTTCACCAGCCTGTTCCCGGTGCGTCTCACACCCGGCCAGGACCTTGCCCAGTCGATCAAGGCGATCAAGGAGCAACTGCGCGGCGTGCCGGACAAAGGCCTCGGCTACGGCTTGCTGCGTTACTTTGGCGATGCTGAAGTGCGTGACCGGCTCGAGCGTGCCGCCCAGGCCCGTGTCACCTTCAACTACCTGGGCCAGTTCGATGCCAGCTTCGATGCCGAGGCCGGCGCCCTGTTCACCCCGAGCGGGGAAAGCGCAGGCCGTACCCAATGTGCCGGCGCACAACTGGGCAACTGGCTGAGCATCACCGGCCAGGTGTACGGCGGCGAGCTGTTCCTGGAGTGGACCTACAGCGCCGACGTTCATCACCCGGCCACCATCGAGAAGCTGGCCCAGGCCTACGGGCAGGCCTTGGCAGAGCTGGTCGAGCACTGCTGCGATGCGCGGCACCAGGGCGTGACGCCGTCGGACTTCCCGCTGGCTGAGCTGACCCAGGCGCAACTGGACAGCCTGCCGCTGGAGGCCGGGCAGATCGCCGATGTTTACCCGCTATCACCCATGCAGCAGGGCATGTTGTTCCACACCCTTTATGACCAGCAGGCCGGCAACTACATCAACCAGCTGCGCGTGGATGTGGATGGGCTGGATGTGCAGCGTTTCCAGCAGGCCTGGCAGGCCACGCTCGATGCCCACGACATCCTGCGCAGCGGTTTCATCCTGCAGGGCGAACTGGAGCAGGCCGTGCAGGTGGTACGCAAGGCCGTCGAACTGCCGTGCAGCGAGCACGACTGGCGTGGCCAGCCGGCGCTGGGGCGGGCATTGCAGGCCTTGGCCGAGGGTGAGCGCCAGCGCGGCTTCGACCTTGCTGCCGCGCCGCTGCTGCGCCTGGTACTGGTACGCACGGGCGATACCCGCCACCACCTGATCTACACCAACCACCACATCCTCATGGACGGCTGGAGCACCTCGCGGCTGTTGGGCGAAGTGCTGCAGCGCTATGCCGGCCTGGCGCCGCAGGCACAGGCCACGCACTACCGCGACTACATCGCCTGGCTGCAGGGCCAGGACGCGGCCGTTGCCGAAGCCTTCTGGAAAGCCCAGCTTGCGGCCCTGGACGAGCCGACCCGCCTGGCCCAGGCCATCGCCGGCAGTGCAGGCGCAAGCGGTAGCGGTCATGGCGACCACCGCCTGGCCTTCGACCCTGAGCAGACCGCACGCATCGAAGCCTTCGCCCGGGCCAACCGGGTCACGGTCAACACCTTGGTGCAATCAGCCTGGCTGCTGCTGTTGCAGCACTGCACCGGCCAGGCCAGCGTGTGCTTCGGCGCCACTGTCGCCGGCCGCCCGGCAGACCTGCCGGGGGTAGAGGAACAGATCGGCCTGTTCATCAACACCTTGCCGGTGATCGGCACCCCGCGTGCCGAGCAGACCGTGGCCGAGTGGATCGGCCAGGTGCAGGCCGGCAACCTGGCCGTGCGCGAGTTCGAGCACACCCCGCTGTACGATGTGCAGCGCTGGGCGGGGCAGGGCGGTGACGCCTTGTTCGACAGCATCCTGGTGTTCGAGAACTACCCGGTGGCCGAGGCGCTGCAACAGGGCGCGCCCGGTGGCCTGCGCTTCGGCGACGTGGCCGTGCAGGAGCAGACCAACTACCCGCTGACCCTGGTGGTGGAACTGGGCACCACGCTGTCGATGCAGTACAGCCATGACCGTGCGCTGTGGAGCGACGAAAGCATTGGCCGCCTGGCTGGCTACTTTGCCAACCTGCTGCAGGCGCTGGTGGAGAATGCTGACGCGGTGATTGGCGAGCTGCCAATGCTGGGGCTGCCAGAACAGCGACAGATGGTCGAAGGCTGGAACGAAACCCAGGCGACGTACCCGGACGAGCGCAGCATTCACCAGCTGATCGAGGCCCAGGTGTTCGCCACCCCGGATGCCCCGGCGCTGGCCTTTGGCGAGCAGACCCTGAGCTATACCGAGCTCAACCGCCGTAGCAACCAGCTGGCGCACAAGCTGCGCGAGCAGGGCGTGGGCCCGGACGTGCTGGTGGGCATCGCCATGGAGCGCAGCCTGGAGATGGTCATCGGCTTGCTGGGTATCGTGAAGGCCGGCGGCGCCTATGTGCCGCTGGACCCGGAATACCCCCAGGACCGCCTGAGCTACATGTTCGAGGACAGCGGCATCGCCTTGCTGCTGACCCAGTCGCACCTGCACGAAGCCCTGCCGATCCCGGCCGGCCTGCGCAGCCTGGACCTGGACACCGAGAACTTCGACGGCTACAGCGATGCCAACCCGAATGTCGACGTGGCCCCGCTGAACCTCGCCTATGTGATCTACACCTCCGGCTCCACCGGTCGCCCGAAGGGCGCTGGCAACAGCCATCAGGCGCTGGTCAACCGGCTGTGCTGGATGCAGAAGGCCTACGGCCTGGACGCCAGCGACAGCGTGTTGCAGAAAACCCCGTTCAGCTTCGATGTGTCGGTGTGGGAGTTCTTCTGGCCGCTGATGACCGGCGCGCGCCTGGTCATGGCCCAGCCCGGCGCGCACCGCGACCCGCAGCTGCTGGTCGAAACCATCAATCACTACGGCATCAGCACGCTGCACTTCGTGCCGTCGATGCTGCAGGCGTTCATGACCCACGAAGCGGTCGAAAGCTGCATCAGCCTCAAGCGCGTGGTGTGCAGCGGTGAAGCGTTGCCGGCCGAACTGGCCCGCCAGACCCTGCAACGCCTGCCGGCGGCGGGCCTGTACAACCTGTACGGCCCGACCGAAGCGGCGATCGACGTGACCCACTGGACCTGCCAGCCGGACGAAAGCATCAGCGTGCCGATCGGCCAGCCGATCGACAACCTCAAGACCCACATCCTCGAAGGCAGCCTGCAACCGGCGGTGCGCGGCAGTGCCGGCGAGCTGTACCTTGGCGGCGTCGGCCTGGCCCGTGGTTACCACCAGCGCCCGGCGCTGACCGCCGAACGCTTCGTGCCGGACCCGTTCAGCGACAACGGCGGGCGCCTGTACCGCACCGGCGACCTGGCGCGCTACCGCGCCGATGGCGTGATCGACTACGCCGGGCGCATCGACCACCAAGTGAAAATCCGCGGCCTGCGCATCGAACTGGGCGAGATCGAGGCGCGTCTATTGGAGCTGCCGAGTGTGCAGGAAGCCGTGGTGCTGGCCCAGGACGGGCCAAGCGGCAAGCAGCTGGTGGGCTATGTAGTGCCTGCCGACAGCACGCAAGACGAAGGCGCATTGCGCGACAGCCTGCGCGAGGCGCTGAAGGCCGGTTTGCCGGACTATATGGTGCCGGCGCACCTGCTGCTGCTCGGCAAGCTGCCAGTGACGCCGAACGGCAAGCTGGACCGCAAGGCCCTGCCGCAGCCGGATGCCAGCCAGTTGCAGGGCGAGTACATCGCGCCGCAGAGTGCTTTGGAGCAGCAGATCGCGGCGATCTGGGCCGATGTGCTGAAGTTGGAGAGGGTCGGCCTGGGTGACAACTTCTTCGAGCTTGGCGGGCACTCCTTGCTGGCCACCTCGGTGATCGTGCGCATCCGGGAGCAGGCGGGGGTAGTGGCCGAATTGAAAGAACTCTTCGAGTTCCCGGTGCTGGCTGACTTCAGTCGCCAGCTGGAGACCAGGGCGCCCGTGGTCGATTCCACCCAGGACCAGTTGGCCAGATCCCTGGCGCTGCTCGATAGCCTGAGCATGGAAGAGCTCGATGAACTGATTTCCTGAGGCCCTGATGTGATCCGTGCATGTGGGTAAACCCTTTCCCACAGATATGAGGCATTCCTTCAGCTGGTGGGGTCCCTGTGGGAGCGGGCATGCCCGCGAAGCAGGCGACGCGGTGGATGGCACCGGCTGCGCCGGTGTTCGCGGGCGCGCCCGCTCCCACAGGTATGGCGCATTCCTTCAGTCGGTGGGGTCCCTGTGGGAGCGGGCATGCCCGCGAAGCAGGCGACACGGTGGATGGCACCGGCTGCGCCGGTGTTCGCGGGCGCGCCCGCTCCCACAGGTATGGCGCATTCCTTCAGCTGATGGGGCCCCTGTGGGAGCGGGTTCACCCGCGAAGCAGGCGACGCGGTGGTTGGCACCGGCTACGCCGGTGTTCGCGGGCGCGCCCGCTCCCACAGGTATGGCGCATTCCTTCAGCTGATGGGGCCCCTGTGGGAGCGGGTTCACCCGCGAAGCAGGCGACGCGGTGGATGGCACCGGCTGCGCCGGTGTTCGCGGGTAAACCCGCTCCCACAGGTACGGTGCATTCCTTCAGCTGGTGGGGGCCCTGTGGGAGCGGGCATGCCCGCGAAGCAGGCGACGCGGTGGATGGCACCGGCTGCGCCGGTGTTCGCGGGCGCGCCGGCTCCTACAGGTACGGCGCAGGTTTCCGAGTCCCACAGGGGCCCCGCCAATTCAATGAGTTATGTGCAGTGCCATGGGAAGTGGGTTCGGTGCAGGTTTCAGGCTGACGCTGTACATGCACCGGGCGCTGCCTCCCCCGAATTTCCATCTAAATCCATGCCACCACTCAACCGTCTAACTACGGAGGAAATTGATGAGCTGATTTCTTAGGAGATTCCCTGTGCAAGAGCTGCTCGATACGGTCGTATCGTTGTCCACCCAAAAACGTAAGGCGTTGGCAGCCTTGCTCAAGAAACAAGGCGTGAACCTGTACGGTGTCACGCCGATCTTCCCGAGGGATCCTGCAGAGCCGGTGCTGCTTTCCTACGCTCAGCAGCGCCTATGGATATTGTCGCAATTGGGCGAGGTGGGCGGCGCGTACAACCTCTCGTCCGTCTTGCGTTTCAAAGGCCACCTGGATACCCAAGCCCTGCAGCGCAGTTTCGAGGCCCTGATCGAGCGCCACGAAACGCTGCGTACCACCTTCCGCCTGGAAGGGGAGCAAGCGGTTCAGGTGATCCACCCACATGTCCCTTTCGAACTGGCCGTTGAAGTGCTGGCGCAGGCCGATGACAGCCACCTGCGTCAGCGTGTCGAGGCCGAAGCCCACCTGCCTTTCGACCTGCAGCAGGGCCCGCTGCTGCGTGTGCGCCTGTTGCGCCTGGCAGCAGACGAACACGTTCTGGTGCTGACCCTGCACCACATCGTCTCCGACGGCTGGTCGATGCCGGTAATGGTCAACGAGCTGGTGCAGCTCTACCACGGCCACAGCCAGGGCCAACCCGTGGCGTTGCCGACACTGCCGGTGCAGTACGCCGATTACGCCACCTGGCAGCGCAACTGGATGGAGGCCGGCGAGCAGGAAAGGCAACTGGCCTACTGGACCGCGCAACTGGGGGAAGAGCAGCCCGTGCTGGAGCTGCCCACCGACCGCCCACGGCCCGCCGTGAGCAGCCATCAGGGCGCACGGGTAAAGGTCGCTCTGGACCAGCAACTGGCCGGGGCGCTCAAGCAGCTGGCCCAGCAGCAGGGCGTGACGCCGTTCATGCTGTTGCTGGCCAGCTTCCAGGCGCTGCTGCACCGCTACAGCGGCCAGCCAGACATCCGCGTCGGTGTACCGGTTGCCAACCGCAACCGGGTCGAGACCGAGCGCCTGATCGGCTTTTTCGTCAACACCCAGGTGCTACGGGCCGAGTTCGACCTGCAGATGACCTTCATTGACCTGCTGCAGCAGGTGAAGCAACGCGCACTGGGTGCCCAGGCCCATCAGGACCTGCCATTCGAGCAGTTGGTCGAGGCCTTGCAGGTCGAGCGCAACCTGGGCCACAGCCCGCTGTTCCAGGTGATGTACAACCACCAGACCCAGGCCAAGGGCGAGCGCCGTAGCCTGCAAGGGCTGCAGATGGAAGAGCTGGTCTGGGACAGCCACACCGCCAAGTTCGACCTGACCCTGGATACCTTCGAGCACGAGCAGGGCATTGGCGCGGCACTGACCTATGCCACCGACCTGTTCGACGCGGCGACCATCGAGGGCATGGCCCGGCATTGGCTGAACCTGCTGCAGGGGATCGTATGCGAGCCTGGGCAGCGGGTTGCCGACCTGCCGCTGCTGGACGTGCCTGAGCGGCACATCATCGTGCGCGACTGGAACGCCACCGAAGCGGACTTCCCGGCAGGGCACAGCATCCATCAGCTGATCGAGGCCCAGGTGTTCGCCACCCCGGATGCCCCGGCGCTGGTCTTTGGCGAGCAGACCCTGAGCTATGCCGAGCTCAACCGCCGTAGCAACCAGCTGGCGCACAAGCTGCGCGAGCAGGGCGTGGGCCCGGACGTGCTGGTGGGCATCGCCATGGAGCGCAGCCTGGAGATGGTCATCGGCCTGCTGGGCATCGTGAAGGCCGGCGGCGCCTATGTGCCGCTGGACCCGGAATACCCCCAGGACCGCCTGAGCTACATGTTCGAGGACAGCGGCATCGCCTTGCTGCTGACCCAGTCGCACCTGCACGAAGCCCTGCCGATCCCGGCCGGCCTGCGCAGCCTGGACCTGGACACCGAGAACTTCGACGGCTACAGCGATGCCAACCCGAATGTCGACGTGGCCCCGCTGAACCTCGCCTATGTGATCTACACCTCCGGCTCCACCGGTCGCCCGAAGGGCGCTGGCAACAGCCATCAGGCGCTGGTCAACCGGCTGTGCTGGATGCAGAAGGCCTACGGCCTGGACGCCAGCGACAGCGTGTTGCAGAAAACCCCGTTCAGCTTCGATGTGTCGGTGTGGGAGTTCTTCTGGCCGCTGATGACCGGCGCGCGCCTGGTCATGGCCCAGCCCGGCGCGCACCGCGACCCGCAGCTGCTGGTCGAAACCATCAATCACTACGGCATCAGCACGCTGCACTTCGTGCCGTCGATGCTGCAGGCGTTCATGACCCACGAAGCGGTCGAAAGCTGCATCAGCCTCAAGCGCGTGGTGTGCAGCGGTGAAGCGTTGCCGGCCGAACTGGCCCGCCAGACCCTGCAACGCCTGCCGGCGGCGGGCCTGTACAACCTGTACGGCCCGACCGAAGCGGCGATCGACGTCACCCACTGGACCTGCCAGCCGGACGAAAGCATCAGCGTGCCGATCGGCCAGCCGATCGACAACCTCAAGACCCACATCCTCGAAGGCAGCCTGCAACCGGCGGTGCGCGGCAGTGCCGGCGAGCTGTACCTTGGCGGCGTAGGCCTGGCCCGTGGTTACCACCAGCGCCCGGCGCTGACCGCCGAACGCTTCGTGCCGGACCCGTTCAGCGACAACGGCGGGCGCCTGTACCGCACCGGCGACCTGGCGCGCTACCGCGCCGATGGTGTGATCGACTATGCCGGGCGCATAGACCACCAGGTGAAGATCCGTGGCCTGCGTATCGAACTGGGTGAGATCGAGGCGCGTCTATTGGAACTGCCGAGTGTGCAGGAAGCCGTGGTGCTGGCCCAGGACGGGCCAAGCGGCAAGCAGCTGGTGGGCTATGTGGTGCCTGCCGACACCACGCAAGACGAAGGCGCATTGCGCGACAGCCTGCGCGAGGCGCTGAAGGCCGGTTTGCCGGACTACATGGTACCGGCGCACCTGCTGCTGCTCGGCAAGCTGCCAGTGACGCCGAACGGCAAGCTGGACCGCAAGGCCCTGCCGCAGCCGGATGCCAGCCAGTTGCAGGGCGAGTACATCGCGCCGCAGAGCGATCTGGAGCAGCAGATCGCGGCGATCTGGGCCGATGTGCTGAAGGTGGAGAGGGTCGGCCTCGGCGACCACTTCTTCCTGCAGGGCGGGCATTCCCTGCTGGCAGTTTCGGTGATTGCCCGCATTCGTCAGCACCTGGGGCTGGACGTGCAGTTGCTTACCCTGTTCGAGGCTCCGGTGTTGAGGGACTTTGCCAAACGTGCCGAGCACGGTGAACGGGCACAGGCTGCTGTCATCGAATGCGTGAGCAGGGCGCAGCCGCTAGCGCTTTCCTACGCCCAGCAACGGCAGTGGTTCTTGTGGCAATGGGCACCGCACAGTGCCACCTACAACATTCCGGCCGCACTGAAGCTGGCCGGGGCGCTGGATATCGCCGCCCTGCAACAGGCCTTCGGCGCCTTGATCGAGCGTCACGAAACGTTGCGCACCACGTTCCGCCTGGATGGCGAGCAGGCAGTGCAGGTCATTCATGATCAAGTGCCGTTCGAGCTGGCCATCGAGGAGCAGGCGCATGCCGACGAGGCCGCTGTGCGGGCCTGGGTCGAAGCCGAAGCAGGGCAACCGTTCGACCTGGAGCAGGGGCCGCTGCTGCGGGCCCGGCTGCTGCGCCTGGCGGCGGACCAGCACGTGCTGGTGCTGACCCTGCACCATATCGTCGCCGACGGCTGGTCGATGCCGGTGATGGTCGACGAACTGGTGCAACTGTATGCCGGCTACAGCCAGGGCCAGGTGCCGCAGTTGCCGCCCTTGCCGATCCAGTACGCGGACTTTGCCGTGTGGCAGCGCAACTGGATGGAGGCCGGTGAGCACGCGCGGCAGCTGGCCTACTGGACCGAACAGTTGGGTGATGAGCAACCGGTGCTGGAGCTGCCGTTGGACCATCCGCGCCCGGCTGTACCGAGCCACCAAGGCGCGCGGTGGCCGATTGAGTTGGGCAATGAGCTGGCGGCCAACCTCAAGCGCGTTGCCCAGCAGCAGGGCGTGACGCCGTTCATGCTGTTGCTGGCCAGCTTCCAGACCTTGCTGCATCGCTACTCGGGCCAGGCCGACATCCGTGTTGGTGTGCCCACGGCCAACCGCAACCGGGTCGAGACCGAGCGCCTGATCGGCTTCTTCGTCAACACCCAGGTGCTGCGTGCCGAGTTCGATGTGCAGCTGACGTTCAGCGAGCTGCTGCAACAGGTGCGCCAGCGCACGTTGGGCGCGCAGGCCCACCAGGACCTGCCGTTCGAGCAATTGGTCGAAGCCTTGCAGCCTGAGCGCAACCTTGGGCACAACCCGTTGTTCCAGGTGCTGTACAACCACCAGACCGAGCTCAAGGGCAGCCAGCACCGCTTGCCGGGCCTGGAAATGTCCGGCCTGGAGTGGAGCACGAATACGGCCAAGTTCGACCTGTCCCTGGATACATTCGAGCATGAAAAGGGCATCGGGGCTTCGCTGACCTATGCCACCGACCTGTTCGACGCCAGCACCATCGAGCGCATGGCGCGGCACTGGGTCAACCTGCTGGAAGCCATCGTGCGCCAACCGAGCCAGCGCATCAGCGAGCTGCCATTGCTGGGCGAGGACGAGCAGCGAGCGGTGCTGCGTGACTGGAACCGCAACACCGTCGCCTTCCCGGATGAGCGAACCATTCATGAGCTGATCGAGGCCCAGGTGGCCACCGCCCCCGAGGCCCCGGCAGCCACCTTCGGCGAGCAGACCCTGAGCTACGGCGAACTGAACCGCCGGGCCAACCAGCTGGCGCACAAGCTGATCGAGCGCGGCGTTGGCCCGGATGTGCTGGTGGGCATCGCCATGGAGCGCAGCCTGGACATGGTGGTCGGCCTGCTGGGCATTCTCAAGGCCGGTGGTGCCTATGTGCCGCTGGACCCGGAGTACCCGGAAGACCGCCTCAGCTACATGTTCGCCGACAGTGGCATCACTTTATTGCTGACCCAGGCACACCTGCGAGAGGGGCTGCCAATTCCAGCCGCCATCGAGTGCCTGGAGCTGGATGAGCTGGCTCTGGCCAGCTACAGCGGTGCCAACCCCGGGGTTGCGGTAGCCCCGCAGAACCTGGCCTACGTGATCTACACCTCCGGCTCCACCGGCAAGCCCAAGGGCACGCTGCTGCCGCACCAGAACGTGGTCCGGCTGTTCGCGGCGACCCAGGGCTGGTTCCGTTTCGATGCCAGTGACGTGTGGACGGTGTTCCACTCCTACGCCTTCGACTTCTCGGTATGGGAGCTGTTCGGCGCGTTGCTGTACGGCGGCCGGGCGGTGATGGTGGCCAAGGACGTGGCGCGTTCCACCGAAGACTTCCATGCGCTGCTGCAGCGCGAGCAGGTGACGGTGCTGAACCAGACGCCGTCGGCGTTCCGCCAGTTGATCCCGGTGGCCTGCGCGGCAGCGCGTCAGGGGCAGGGCCTGGCCCTGCGGCATGTGGTGTTCGGCGGCGAAGCGCTGGACGTGAGCAGCCTCGAGCCCTGGTTCGAAGTGTTCGGCGACCGGCAGCCACGGCTGATCAACATGTACGGCATCACCGAAACCACGGTGCACGTGACCTACCGGCCGATCACCCAGGCCGACCTGGCCAAGGGCGCGAGCAGCCCGATCGGCGAGGTGATCCCGGACCTGTCGTGGTACCTGCTGGATGCCGCGCTGAACCCGGTGGCCCCGGGCAGCCACGGCGAACTGGTGATTGGCCAGGCCGGCCTGGCGCGGGGGTATCACGGGCGCCCGGGGCTGACCGCCGAGCGCTTCGTGCCGAACCCGTTCGACAGCCAGGGTGGTCGCCTGTACCGCTCGGGCGACCTGGCCCGCTACGGCGGCACGGGGGTGGTGGAGTACCTGGGGCGGATCGACCATCAGGTGAAGATTCGAGGTTTTCGCATCGAACTGGGCGAGATCGAGGCGCGGCTGCAGGCGCAAGCCAGCGTGGCCCAGGGCGTGGTGCTGGCCCAGGACGGTCCCGGCGGCAAGCAGTTGGTGGGTTATGTGGTGCCTGCCGATGCGGCCGTGATGGCCAGCACCGAGGCCCAGGCTACCGAGCGTGAGGCGCTGCGCGCTGCGCTGAAGGCGAGCCTGCCGGACTACATGGTGCCGGCCCACTTGCTGTTCCTGGCGAGGCTGCCGTTGACCGCCAACGGCAAGCTGGACCGCCGTGCATTGCCGCAACCGGACGCCAGCCTGCTGCAAGCGGAATATGTGGCCCCGCAGAGTGAACTGGAACAACAGATCGCGGCGATCTGGGCCGATGTGCTGAAACTGGAGCGGGTAGGCCTTGGCGACAACTTCTTCGAACTGGGTGGGCATTCCTTGCTCGCCGTCCAGGTGATCTCCCGGGTACGTCAGAGCCTGGGCGTGGAGCTGCAGTTGCGCGCGCTGTTCGAAACGTTGAGCCTGGCCGACTTCGCCAGGCTTGCAGCGCAAGGTGAGCAGGCTTGCTCCAGCGTCATTGGGCGGGTTTCCCGGGAGCAGCCGCTGGCGCTTTCCTATGCCCAGCAACGGCAGTGGTTCTTGTGGCAATGGGCACCGCACAGCGCCACTTACAACATTCCGGCCGCACTGAAGCTGGCCGGGGCGCTGGACATCGCTGCTCTGCAACAAGCCTTCGGCGCCTTGGTCGAGCGCCACGAAACCCTGCGCACCACCTTCCGCCTGGACGGCGAGCAGGCAGTGCAGGTCATTCATGCTCAAGTGCCGTTCGAGCTGGCCATCGAGGAGCAGGCGTACGCCGACGAGGCCGCTGTGCGGGCTTGGGTCGAGTCCGAAGCGGGGAAACCGTTCGACCTGGAGCAGGGGCCGCTGCTACGGGCCCGGCTGCTGCGCCTGGCGGCGGACCAGCACGTGCTGGTGCTGACTCTGCACCATATCGTCGCCGACGGCTGGTCGATGCCGGTGATGGTCGACGAACTGGTGCAACTGTATGCCGGCTACAGCCAGGGCCAGGTGCCGCAGTTGCCGCCCTTGCCGATCCAGTACGCGGACTTTGCCGTGTGGCAGCGCAACTGGATGGGGGCCGGCGAGCAGGCGCGGCAGCTGGCCTACTGGACCGAACAATTGGGTGATGAGCAACCGGTGCTGGAGCTGCCGTTGGACCATCCGCGCCCGGCTGTACCGAGCCACCAAGGCGCGCGGTGGCCGATTGAGTTGGGCAATGAGCTGGCCGCCAACCTCAAGCGCGTTGCCCAGCAGCAGGGTGTGACGCCGTTCATGCTGTTGCTGGCGAGCTTCCAGACCTTGCTGCATCGTTATTCGGGCCAGGCCGACATCCGCGTCGGCGTGCCCACGGCCAACCGCAACCGGGTCGAGACCGAGCGCCTGATCGGCTTCTTCGTCAACACCCAGGTGCTGCGGGCCGAGTTCGATGTGCAACTGACGTTCAGCGAGCTGCTGCAACAGGTGCGCCAGCGCACGTTGGGCGCGCAGGCCCACCAGGACCTGCCATTCGAGCAGCTGGTCGAAGCCTTGCAGCCGGAACGCAACCTTGGCCACAACCCGTTGTTCCAGGTGCTGTACAACCACCAGACCGAGCTCAAGGGCAGCCAGCACCGCTTGCCGGGCCTGGAAATGTCCGGCCTGGACTGGAGCACCCACACCGCCAAGTTCGACCTGAGCCTGGATACCTACGAAGACGGGCAGGGGATCGGTGCGGCACTGATCTACGCCACCGACCTGTTCGACGCCAGCACCATCGAGAGCATGGCGCGGCACTGGCTCAACCTGCTCGAAGCCATCGTTCGCCGGCCCGATCAACGCATCAGTGAGCTGCCGTTGCTGGGCGAGGACGAGCAGCAGGCGGTGCTGCGTGACTGGAACCGCAACACCGTCGCCTTCCCGGATGAGCGAACCATTCATGAGCTGATCGAGGCCCAGGTGGTCACCGCTCCCGAGGCCCCGGCAGTTACCTTCGGCGAGCAGACCCTGAGCTACGGCGAACTGAACCGCCGGGCCAACCAGCTGGCGCACAAGCTGATCGAGCGCGGCGTTGGCCCGGATGTGCTGGTGGGCATCGCCATGGAGCGCAGCCTGGACATGGTGGTCGGCCTGCTGGGCATTCTCAAGGCCGGTGGCGCCTATGTGCCGCTGGACCCGGAGTATCCGGAGGATCGCCTCAGCTACATGTTTGCCGACAGTGGCATCGCCTTGCTGCTGACCCAGTCGCACCTGCGCAAAGCCCTGCCGATCCCGGATGGCCTGCACAGCCTGGATCTGGATGTCGAAGACCTGACCGGCTACAGCGATGCCAACCCGAACATCGAAGTAGCCCCGCAGAACCTGGCCTACGTGATCTACACCTCCGGCTCCACCGGCAAGCCCAAGGGCACGCTGCTGCCGCACCAGAACGTGGTCCGGTTGTTCGCGGCGACCCAAGACTGGTTCCGTTTCGACGCCAGTGACGTGTGGACGGTGTTCCACTCCTATGCCTTCGACTTCTCGGTATGGGAGCTGTTCGGCGCGCTGTTGTATGGCGGCCGGGCGGTGATGGTGGCCAAGGACGTGGCACGTTCCACCGAGGACTTCCATGCGCTGCTGCAGCGCGAGCAGGTGACGGTGCTGAACCAGACGCCGTCGGCGTTCCGCCAGTTGATCCCGGTGGCCTGCGCGGCAGCGCGGCAGGGGCAGGGCCTGGCCTTGCGGCATGTGGTGTTCGGCGGCGAAGCGCTGGACGTGAGCAGCCTCGAGCCCTGGTTCGAGGTGTTCGGTGACCGGCAGCCACGGCTGATCAACATGTACGGCATCACCGAAACCACGGTGCACGTGACCTACCGGCCGATCACTAAGGCCGACCTGGCCAAGGGCGCGAGCAGCCCGATCGGCGAGGTGATCCCGGACCTGTCGTGGTACCTGCTGGATGCCGCGCTGAACCCGGTGGCCCCGGGCAGCCACGGCGAACTGGTGATTGGCCAGGCCGGCCTGGCGCGGGGATATCACGGGCGCCCGGGGCTGACCGCCGAGCGCTTCGTGCCGAACCCGTTCGACAGCCAGGGTGGCCGCCTGTACCGCTCGGGCGACCTGGCCCGCTACGGCGGCGCGGGGGTGGTGGAGTACCTGGGGCGGATCGACCATCAAGTGAAGATTCGAGGTTTTCGCATCGAACTGGGCGAAATCGAGGCGCGGCTGCAGGCGCAAGCCAGCGTGGCCCAGGGCGTGGTGCTGGCCCAGGACGGCCCGGGCGGCAAGCAGCTGGTGGGTTATGTGGTGCCTGCCGATGCGGCCGTGATGGCCAGCACCGAGGCCCAGGCTGTCGAGCGCGATGTGCTGCGCACTGCGTTGAAGGCGAACCTGCCGGACTACATGGTGCCGGCCCACCTGCTGTTCCTGGCCAAACTGCCGTTGACCGCCAACGGCAAGCTGGACCGCCGTGCGCTGCCGCAACCGGACGCCAGCCTGCTGCAAGCGGCATACGTGGCCCCGCAGAGTGAACTGGAACAACAGATCGCGGCGATCTGGGCCGATGTGCTGAAGCTGGAGCGGGTGGGCCTGGACGACAACTTCTTCGAACTGGGTGGCGACTCCATCGTTTCCCTTCAGGTCGTGGGCAAGGCCCGCCAGGCCGGCGTGCAGTTCACCCCCAAGCAACTGTTCCAGCATCAGACCGTACAAGGCCTGGCCACAGTGGCGCGGCGTGTTGTCGAAGGTATTGGCGAGCAAGGGCCGATCACGGGCAGCACACCGCTGACCCCGATTCAGCAATGGTTCTTCGAGGCCGACATTGGTGAGCGTGGGCATTGGAACCAGTCGATTCTGCTGACACCCAGCGAACCCCTGCAAGCGGACCGCCTGCACGATGCGTTGCTGGCACTGGTCGCCCATCATGATGCACTGCGCCTGGGCTTCGAGCAGCAGGCGGGGGCCTGGCAAGCCGAGTACAAGCCACAGCACCAGGCGCGGATACTCTGGGAGCATGCGTGCGCGGACGAGCAGGCGTTGTCCGCACTCGCTGACCAGGCCCAACGCAGCCTGAACCTGCAGCAAGGCTTGCTGGTCCGTGCGCTGCTGGCCAGCCTGCCCGATGGCAGCCAGCGTCTGCTGCTGGTCATTCATCACCTGGCGGTAGATGGCGTGTCGTGGCGCCTGTTGCTGGAGGACCTGCAACAGGCCTACCAGGCCCTGGGCAACCGACAGCCAGTGCAATTGCCAGCCAAGACCAGCGCCTACAAGACCTGGGCGCAGCACCTGCAGGCCTATGCCCAGAGCGAGGCGCTGCAAGCGGAACTTGCCTACTGGCAAGCGCAGTTGCAGGGCACCAGCGACCACCTGCCGTGCGCCAATGCGCAGGGCGGCAACCAGCAGCAGCACGCTGCGTCGGTCAGTACGCGGCTGGGCCGCGAAGCCACCCGACAGTTGTTGCACGATGCGCCTGTGGCCTATCGCACGCAGATCAATGACTTGCTGCTGACGGCCCTGGCTCGGGTGATCGCCCGCTGGACCGAGCGGCCGGAGGTGCTGGTCAGGCTGGAAGGCCATGGCCGGGAAGACCTGTTCGATGACATCGACCTGAGCCGCACGGTGGGCTGGTTCACCAGCATGTACCCAGTGAAGCTGAGCCCGCTGGGCGGGATCGCCGAATCGATCAAGGCGATCAAGGAGCAACTGCGGGCCGTGCCGAACAAAGGCCTGGGCTATGGCGCGCTGAAGTACATGGGGCCGGCTGGTGCGCGTGAGGCCCTGGCTGCGTTGCCTCAGGGCGAGATCGTGTTCAACTACCTCGGGCAGTTCGACGGTAGCTTCGATGAGCAGTCGGGCTTGTTCGCACCCGCGCGGGAATACGGCGGTGCGGCCAAACCAGCCGATGCGCCACTCGATAGCCAGATCGCCCTGAACGGCCAGGTATACGGCGGCGAGCTGAAACTTGGCTGGACCTTCAGTGCGCAGCGCTACGACACAGCGGTCATGCAAAAGTTGGCAGATGACTATGCCGCAGAGCTTGGTGCGCTGATCGCTCATTGCTGCGAGCCTGGCAACCGTGGTGTAACGCCTTCGGACTTCCCACTGGCCGCGCTGCGCCAACAGCAGCTGGATGAGCTGCCGGCAGTTGCACGGCAGGTGGCCGATATCTACCCGCTGTCGCCGATGCAGCAGGGCATGCTGTTCCATTCGCTGCAGGGGCCTGGAGGCGCGCTTTACATCAACCAGACTTCGGTGGAAGTCAAAGGCCTGGAAATCGAACGGTTCGTGGCAGCCTGGCAGCAGGTGATCGACTGCCACGATATCCTGCGCAGTGCCTTCTGGTCGGCGCCCCACTTGGCCGAACCTTTGCAGCTTGTCTACCGCAAGGTCGAATTGCCGGTGGTCGTGCATGACTGGCGCGACCGCTCGGTAAGTGCGCAGATGCTGCAGGCGCTGGCCGAGGCCGATGCCGCACAAGGCCTGGACCTGAGTGTCGCACCGTTGATGCGCCTGACCCTGGTGCGGCTGGACGACGAACGTTTGCACCTGCTGTGGACCCGTCATCACATACTGATGGACGGCTGGAGTACCTCGCGGCTGCTTGGCGAGGTGTTGCAGACTTACCATGGCCACCCTGCGCGAGCGCCGGCAGGGCGGTTTGGCGATTACATCCGCTGGCTTGCCGGGCAGCCCAAAGCGGCGCTGGAGCAGTTCTGGCGAGGCAAGCTGCAAGAGCTGGAAAGCCCCACCTGGCTGGCGGACAGCCTGGCGGCTCGCCCGGCGGCAGACCTGCAGGGGCACGCCGCGCTGTACCTGCGTTGGGATGCCTCGCGTACCCGGCAACTGCGCGAGCAGGCCCAGCGCTTGCGCATCACCCCAAACACCTTGATCCAAGCGACCTGGCTGCTGCTGCTTCAGCGCTATACCGGGCAAGCCACGGTGTGCTTCGGCGCCACCGTGGCGGGCCGGCCAGCCGGCTTGCGCGGTGCCGACGAAATGCTGGGGTTGTTCATCAACACCTTGCCGGTGGTGCAGACGCCCCAACCGCAGCAGCGGATTGTCGACTGGCTGCAGCAACTGCAGGCCTGCAACCTGGAACTGCGCGACCACGAACATGCAGCCTTGGCCGATGTGCAACGCTGGGCAGGGCAGGCCGGGCAAGCGTTGTTCGACAGCATCGTGGTGTTCGAGAACTACCCGGTGGACGAACGCCTGCAGGAAGGTGGTGGTGGCTCGCTGCAGTTCGGTGAGGTGAGCAACCGCGACGTGACCAACTACGCCATGGACCTGGCGGTGCATCTGGGCGAGACGCTCTCGGTCGAGTTCCTCTACTTGCGCAACCGCTTCACGGAGCAAGCCACTGACAGCATTCGTGGCAGTTTCGAACGGCTGCTCGAGGGCATGCTCGACAACCCTCACGCCACCGTGGGCAGCCTGGACATGCTGACCCCGGCGCAAGCGCAGCAGGCCCAGGCTCGCAATGGCTTGCAGCCATGCGAGCAGGCCATGCCAAGGCTGGCCGAGCTGATTGCCCGGCATGCCCAGGTGCGGCCAGAGGCAATTGCGGTGGCCTGTGGCGAGCGACAGTTGAGCTACGCCCAACTGGATGAGCGTGCCAACCGCCTGGCACACCACCTGATTGCCTTGGGTGCGCGCCCGGAGGTTACGGTCGGCATCGCCCTGGAACGCTCGGTGGAGGTGATCGTGGCATTCCTGGCGGTGATGAAAACCGGCGCCGCCTATGTGCCGCTGGATATCGACTACCCGCAGGATCGCTTGCAGTGGATTGTCGAGGATTCGGCCATGCACCTGCTGGTGACCAGCAGCGGCTTGCGCCAGCGTTTTGCCGGGGTGGAGCACTGCGTGGAGCTGGACCTTCTGGCTATCGCCAGCTTGCCGTCCGATGCCCCTCAGGTGATGGTGCACGACACCAACCTGGCGTACCTGATCTATACCTCTGGCTCTACCGGCAAGCCCAAGGGCGTGGCGGTCAGCCATGGGCAGATCGGCATGCACTGCCAGGCAATCGCCCGCCTTTACGAAATGGATGAAAGCACTCGCGAGCTGTTGTTCATGTCGTTCGCTTTCGACGGTGCCCAGGAGCGTTGGCTGTCGACCTTGTCGTCAGGCGGCTGCCTGGTGGTGCGCGGTAGCCAGCTGTGGGCTGCCGAGCAAACCTGGCAGGTACTGCATGCCGAGCGCATCGACATTGCCTGCTTCCCGCCGGCGTATCTGCAGCAACTGGCCGAGTTCGCGCAAACCCGGCAGGAGGCCGCACCGCCGGTGCGCATCTATTGCTTTGGCGGTGACGCGGTGCCCGATGCACTGTTCGAACTGGTCAAGCGGACCTTGCGCCCGCAGTTCCTGACCAATGGCTACGGGCCTACCGAAACGGTCGTGACCCCCCTGTTGTGGAAAGTATCGGCACAGCAGTCATGCCAGGCGGTGTATGCACCGATCGGTGAGCGGGTTGGCCAGCGCACGCTGCATGTGCTGGACCAGGGCCTGAACCCGGTGCCCGATGGTGTGGCCGGGGAACTCTACATTGGTGGCGAGGGTGTGGCGCGCGGGTATCACCAGCGTCCGTCCCTGACCGCCGAGCGCTTTGTCGCCGACCCGTTTGCCCAGGGCGGGCGGCTGTACCGCACCGGTGACCGGGTGCGTCGTCGGGCGGATGGCGTGATCGATTTCATCGGCCGCCTGGACAACCAGTTGAAGGTTCGCGGTTTCCGCATCGAACCCGGGGAAGTCGAAGCACGGCTGCGGAATCTGGCGGATGTGCGGGATGCTGTGGTGGTGGCCCGGGAGGGCGCTACCGGCAAGCAATTGGTGGCGTATCTGGTCACCGGCAATGGAGTGACTTCCGCTACGCAATTGCGTGACGCCTTGCGTGCCGACCTGCCGGACTACATGGTGCCGACCCAGTGGGTATTGCTGCCGGCGTTTCCACTCACGCCCAATGGCAAGATCGATCGCAATGCGCTGCCGGCCCCGGAGTTGGCCGGGCGCCCGGTGCGGGTGGCTCCGCGCGATGACACGGAAAAGGCGCTGGCGGCCATCTGGCAGGAAGTGCTGGAGGTGGATGAAGTTGGTGTCGATGACAACTTCTTCGAATTGGGGGGCGATTCGCTGCGCGTGCTGAAGATGCTGTCGAAGGTACGAGCACGGCCCGACCTGTCGATCGAGCTGAAACTGCGCGATGTCATGGCCAGGCCCACCATTGGCGAGCTTTCCGGCTATACCGATGCCGACGTTGCCCTTGATCCGCTGCTGCTGCTCAACAGCCGGGTAGCCGGGGCCAGGCCTCTGTTCTGCCTGCATGCAGGCTTTGGCACGGTGTTCGACTACGAGCCGCTGGCGCGCCGGCTGGAAGGGCATTGCAGCGTCTACGGCGTGCAATGCCGCATGTTGCTCGATCGCAACTGGCAGGATGATTCGTTGCAGGCCATGGCGATCGACTATGCCCAGTACATTCGCCAGAAGCAGCCCGAAGGGCCATACCAGCTTGCCGGCTGGTCGCTGGGTGGCACGCTGGCGGTGCTGGTGGCCCAGGAGCTGGAAGCCCAGGGCCAGCAAGTATCGTTGCTTGGCCTGGTCGACAGTTTTATCCCAACCGGTGCGCCGGCAACGCCGGCGGCGGACTGGAGTGCCGACCTTGGCAGCTTCCTGAGTGTGCTGCTGGGGCTGGCCAAGGAGCAGCTGGTGCTGCCTGCCATCGCGGCGGGCAGTGGTGTGCCGCTGCTTGAGCGGCTGATCGAAGAGGCACGCTCGGGGCTGCAGGTAGCGTCGGCCTTCGCCAGTGTCGAAAGCGCCGAACTGGCCCACACCTTTGCCGTGGCGATGCGGCTCAAGGCGTTGTCGGAACGGTTGCCGGCATTGCCGGCAACCCGCGCCGCTGCCTTGTGCTGGTGGGCAGGTGACCATGGCCAACGCTTCGCGGTTCACGGGAGCGGTGAGAACCACGCGGTTGCAGCGGGGCACTATGACATCCTCAAGCATCGGGAAGTGATCGAGGGGCTTGCGGCCAGGCTGGTGGCGGAGCCGGTCATGGGTTGACCCGGCAAGGCCGGCTGAATGACCTGTGGGGCCCGCGTTCAACGTGGGCCCCACAGGTTTTTTCATGTCGGCAGTGTCGCCACCGAGACGAAAAAAGCGGCGTCATCCTGTGTGGATGACGCCGCTTCGATTACAACGGTACAGGTGGCTGTCGGCCTAGAAGTCGTAGCGCAGGCTCATGGTGGCATTACGCGGGTCACCGTAATGGCCAACACTGCCGCCGATACCCGAGTAGTACTTCTCGTCGAAGATGTTGTTCAGGTTCAGAGTGGCGGCCAGATGGTCGGTGACCTGATAGCGCGCCATCAGGCTGGCAACCGTGTAGTCATCCTGGGTGGCTCGGGCTTTGAGGCTGTTGTAGTAGAGCGACATGCTGGAGTTCCAGGACACCCCGCCACCCACGGTCAGCCTGTTCCAGTCACCCTGGAAGCGATAGGTGTTCCAGAAGCGGAAGGTGTCCATGGAATATTGCGTCAGCTGGCGCACGCCATCGGCGTCTTCCGTGCGGGCATGGCTGTAGCTGGTCATGACTTGCCAACCAGGCAAAACCTCACCCGACAGTTCCAGGTCGATACCCTTGGTTTCGGTACCCTTTGCGCCCTTGTAGGCTTGTTGGTCGAGCGTGCCTTGCACGATCTCACCGCTGTCCTCCACCGCCAGGTTGTCACGCTTGACCAGGAAAAGTGCCGTACTGGCGTTCAGACGCCCGTCGTAGAACGCCCCTTTCCAGCCCACTTCGTAGTTGCTGCCTATGACAGGGCCAATGACCGAACCGTTACGATCGAGGTTGGATTGTGGCTTGAAGATATCGGTATAGCTGGCATACACCGATTGCTCGGGGGTCAGGTCATAGATGATGCCCGCGTACGGTGTTACTTCACCCCGCTCGTGCATCTTGACGTCCGGCGATCCGAATGAGGTAGGCCAGTAGTAATAGTCGTAGTCATAGTCGGAGGTGCGCGCGCCCACGATTACGTTCAGGTCATCCATCAGGTTGAACTTGAATGCCGCATAGGTGCCGCGCTGGCTGCTCTTGATGTTGAGAATTTCCCCAAGTGCGCCAGTCTCGGTTGGCCGAGGCAGGTAGTTGTCCCAGTCATAGAAGTTGACGGTTGTGGTGCCGACGTCATAACCGGTGTGATCGTTCTTGTAATCCTGGTAGTTGAAGCCGGTGATGAACTCGTGAGTGCGCCCGAACAGGGAAAAAGGCCCTTGCAGTGTCAGGTCCAGGCCACGCTGGGTCTGGTCGGCTTCAGCGTTGTAACGCAGCATTCGCGCAGCGCCGGTTTCTTCATTGATCCACGCTCGGCCCGAAGAGGTCTGATAAGAGCCGTTGTAGTTATCGCGATTGGAATCCATGTAGTTCGCGGCCAGCTTGATTTGCCAGTCATTGGCGAAGGAATGTTCGGCGGCCATGAAATAGTTGGTGGTTTCCAGCTCGTCGTACATCCAGCGGGCGCCGGAACTGGTCGAGCGGGAGAAGTTGGTCTGCTTGCCGTTGGTGAACAACAACGGTACACCCGGTGAACCGGTGGCTTTGAACTTCTGGTAGTCGACGCCGAAACGTACCAGGGTGTCGTCGTTCAGGTCCGCTTCGAGAACGCCGTAGAGGATGTCCTTGTCTTCCTTGTACCAGTCGCGAAAGCTGCCGCTTTTCTGCTTGGCCGCCACCATGCGCCCGCGCAGGTTGCCACCCTCGGTCAAGGGGCCGGAAACATCGACTTCGCTGCGGTAGGAGTCCCAGGAGCCGACAGTGCCCTGGATATGCGACTGGAATTCGCGGGTCGGGCGTTTGCGAATGAGGTTGACCACACCGCCGGGTTCACCCGCACCGGTCATCAGGCCGGTGGCGCCGCGGACGATTTCGACGCGGTCGTAAATGGTCATGTCCAGCAACGTGCTGGGCATGTTGCGGGTCTGGTTTTCCTGGGTGGTGGTCACGCCGTCAAGCTGGTAGGTGTTGATGGCACTGCCGCGGGAGTAGATGTTGTAGCGCAGGCCACCGTCCTGGGACATGGTGATGCCCGGTGTCTGGTTCAGCACCTGGGTCACGCTGTTGAGCTGCTGGTCGTCCATGCGCTGGCGGGTGATCACGCTGATCGACTGGGGCGTCTCACGGATCGACAGGTTCATCTTGGTGGCGGTGTTGGTCACACCGGTGGTGTAGGAGCCCGTGCCTTCGGTGGTGGCACCAAGGCCCACGCTATTGACGTTGGTCGCCGAAAGCTCGACCTGGCCGGCCTGTGCGCCCGAACTGGCCGTCACCGTCACGGTGTTGCCATCGATCTGGTAACGCAGCCCGGTGCCTTGCAGCAATGTCCGCAACGAAGACTGCAGGTCATGCCGGCCCTTGAGGGCCGTGGAGCGCAGCCCACTGATGTCCTCCGGGCTGTACAGCAACTGGGTATCGGTCTGCTTGGCCAGTGCCTGCAACGCCGAGTTCATCGACTGCGCGGGAATATCCAGGGTCCACTCCTGTGCCTGCACCTGGGCAACCATCGCAGCGGATATCGCCAGGCCCAGGCCGATGCGTGTGAGCGCGCGCTGGGGACGAAGGGAATGACGGATCAGTAATGCTTTGGCAAGCGGGTTGAGCGGGCCGGGGAGGGACTTGGACATCTATTGCGGTCTCGTTGGCAGAGGGTTTTTTTCTATGTCAGCTATAGGACGCAGCACCTGTGAAAAACCGGAACGATTCTTATTGGCGATTTTTTTGGCCAGTGCTGCGTTAACCGCGTCACAACTTCACAGTTCGCGTGCTACGCGAAAGCCGAGGAAATCCCCGCGGGTGGTCTTGAGGCGGTCGTTGCGGTTGGCCGAGCGGGAGAAGATCGGCGGCTCGCCCCAGTCGTTGCCGCGCATGTGCGCGCGGATGCACTTGGGGTCCTGGATCCAGGCGCTGCCGTCGGTGGGGGCGCCTTCGTAGCTGTCGTGGTAGCAGTCGGCGACCCATTCGTAGACGTTGCCGTGCATGTCGTACATGCCGAAGGCATTGGGCGGGTAGCTGCCCACCGGGGCGGTGAAGGTATGACCATCCTTGGGGCCGTAGGTGTTGGCGTGCTTGCTGATCTCGTACTTGCCCGGTTCGTCGAAGGGGAAGGGGAACGGGCCGCTGGAGCCACCACGGGCGGCATATTCGCGTTCGGCTTCGCTGACCATGCGGTAGGGTTTGCCGGTGGTTTTCGCCAGCCATCGGGTGTAGGCCTGCACTTCGTCGTAGTCGACGCACACCGCCGGCTGGCGGGGGCCTTGCTTGTAGCTGGGCTTGCTGGCTTCGCACCAGCGGCCGGGGCGGTCGTCGCCGCTCTTGATGACGGTGCCGGTGGCCTTGATGTAGGCGTCCAGTTCGCCGGCGGTGACCTGGTAGCGGCTCATGGCGAAGGGCTTGGCGAAGGTCACGGTGTGCAGCGGGCCCTCGTCGGGCTGGCGGCCGACTTCGTCGTCGGGGGCCCCCATCACGTAGCTGCCGGCGGGCAGCACGACCATCTCGGGGCAGTCCTTGCAGTCTTTGAACACGTCGCCGGGCTTGGCGGCGTGGGCGTAGGCGCTGACCAGCAGCAGGCAGGTGATCTGGGCTGGCCGGTAGAGCCAGGCGGATACGTTCATCGGTGGTCCTCGAAACGGGTGAATGCGGGCTGCGTTTCGCATTCAGACGAGCCGGGGCGGTGAGAAATTAACCAACATCCAAGGTAGCGCGGTCTTATTGTGGGAGCGGCCTTGTGTCGCGAAAGGGGCGCGCAGCGGCCCCACACTCTCAGCTTCGCCGCAGATATTGCTGGGGCCGCTCTGCGGCCCTTTCGCGACACAAGGCCGCTCCCACAAAAGCTGTTCCCGCGAGTACCGTAGGCAGTGGTTGCAAGGCATGGGGCACCGGGCTATAGTCCAGCCCACTGTTCTCTTCCCGAAGACCTGTTCATGCCAGCCAGCCCATCCACCACAAGCTTTGCCATCGCGCCAGTCGCGGGCATGGTCGTGCGTGGCTGCCAGCAGCCGGCGATGATCAGTCACTATCCACCACCACCTGTCAGTGGCGTCGTAGGCGGCGTAGCTCCGCCTCCTTGCGTGGTCGTGCTGGGCTGATCGGCTTCTGGCCGCATCCCTTCGCACACGCAACCTACTGAACACGGTCGGCGACTTCCCACGCTGAAGCGCACACCGTCCGTCTGGCTTATTCGCCTTGAATCAGGTGGCAATACATGTCTGTCTTTAGCAAAGCATCCGTGGCCTCGGCGGCCACTACCAGCCTGTTCGTCCTGCTGTGGAGCAGCGGGGCGATCGTTTCCAAACTCGGCCTGGCACACGCCAGCCCGTTCGCCTTCCTGCTGTTGCGCTCGGCGCTGGCCCTGGCCGGCCTGCTGTTGATCGGCCCGTTGCTGGGGCTACGCTGGCCGCGCAGTCGCGGGGCCATCCTGCGAGCCCTGGGTACCGGCTGTGTGCTGCTCGGCGCCTATCAGATCTTCTATCTGCTGGCGCTCGATACCCATGTCACCCCCGGCATCATGGCCACGGTGATGGGGGTACAACCGATCCTGACCGTGGTGCTGATGGAGCGCCAGCGCTCCTGGAGCCGCTTGTTCGGCCTGGGGTTGGGGCTTGGCGGGTTGATCATGGTGGTCTACCAGGGCATCAACCTGGGCGGGGTGTCGCTGGCGGGGATGCTGTTCGCCTTGCTGGCGCTGGCCAGCATGACCTTTGGCTCGATCCTGCAGAAGCGCATCACCGACAACCCCATGGGCACGCTGCCGCTGCAGTACCTGGCCGGCTTTGCCATGTGCGCGTTGTTCGCGCCGCTGCAGCCGCTGCATGTGGAGTGGACTGGCGGTTTCGTCGGCGCGCTGCTGTGGATGGGGCTGGTGGTCTCGCTACTGGCGACCTTGCTGCTGTACCGGCTGATCGCCAAGGGTAACCTGGTCAATGTCACCAGCCTGTTCTACCTGGTGCCGGCAGTGACCGCGGTGATGGACCTGCTGATCTTCGGCAACCGCCTGGCGCCGCTCAGCCTGCTGGGCATGGGGCTGATCGTGGTGGGCTTGCTGTTCGTGTTCCGCAAGCCCGCCGCGCGCCTGGCCGAGGCGTAGGCCCTAGCGGAATTCTTCGGGGATGGCGTGGCGCAATACGCCTTCCTCGAAGTCCAGCAGGCCGGCTTCGCGCTGGGTGAGCAGGTAGTAGAGCAAGGTGTCGAGCGAGCGCTGCGGCGGGACCTCGACCGCCAGCATCTTCACCGCCTGCTCGGTTTCGCAGTTGCAGCCGAAGTCGTGCAAGGCCGCGCGTACCTGGTCCAGGGTTTCCGGGGGCTTGACGATAACCCGGAACACCGAGCTGCCGCTGCTGTGGCGCAGTTCGGCGAACCAGGTTTCGCCGGCTTCCTCACGGGTGCCGATCACGTCGCCCGGGGCGATGCCGTAGACATGGAAGGGAATGTTGTCGACGGCATAGCCGCCTTCCACGGCCTTGGCCCACAGGCCCTCGACCGAGGCGGGTGGGTAGCCGTTTTCGTCCTGCTCCAGGCGGAACAGGACCTTCTTGTACGCGTCGTTCATCCTGTACCCCCGCTTCAGCTGCGTGCCGGGCGCAGCACCAGCCACAATGCCAGGCCAATCAGCAGGCCGCCGTACAGGTGCGCCATCGACAACGGTTCGTCCAGCAGCCACGCCCCCCACAATACGCCGAATACCGGGATCAGGAAGGTCACGGTGCTGGCCTTGACCGGGCCGATCTCCTCCAGCAGGCGGAAGTACAGGATGTAGGCGAACGCTGTGCACAGCAGGCCCAGGCCCAGCAGCGACAGCCACACCTGCCAACCGCCCCAGCTGGCAGGTGGCTGGCTCAGCGCGCTCCAGGCGAACAGCGGGCTCAGCATCAGGGTGGCGCCGAGCATGCTGCCCAGTGCCGACAGGCGGCTGTCCAGACCGCTGACCCAGCGGCGGGCGAGGAAGCCGGCAAAGCCGTAGCAGGTGGTGGCCGCCAGGCAGGCGAGGGCGCCTTGCAGCAGGGCGAGGTCCAGGGCCACCGGGCCGGCGCCGCTGAGGATGCCGACGCCGAACAGGCCCAGGAAGATGCCGCAGAGCTTGGCCAGGGTCATCGGTTCGCGGAAGAACAGCACGCCGATCAGCACACCCATCAGCGGCGTGGTGGCGTTGAAGATTGCCGAGTAGCCGGCGGGCAGCACCTGGGCGGCCACGGAGTAGAACGTGGCGGGGATGCCGGAGTTGATCATGCCCAGCACCAGGCAGGCGCCGAGCTTGCCCTGGAAGTCCCAGCGCACGCGGGCGGCGGCGAGCAGTGCAACCAGGCCCAGGCAGGCGATGGAGACACGGAAGAACGCCGTCGGCACCGTGCCCAGCTCGGGGGCGATGATGCGCATGAACAGGAAGCTCGCCCCCCAGACGGCGGCAAGGGTCAGCAGGCGGGCTAGGGCGATGGGGCTCACAACGGTCTCCGGAGGCAGGGCAGGGGCGCGAGTGTACGCCAGGGGGGCTGGGGATTCTTGTGCTTTCTTGCGGTGTAAACCTGTGCCGGCCTCTTCGCGGGTAAACCCGCTCCCACAGGATTACCACAGGGCCGAGCATTGCACAGAACCTGTGGGAGCGGGCGAGCCCGCGAAGAGGCCGGCACAGGCTCCGCAAAAACCAAGAGGCGACTAAGCTCTGTAACTCAACACCGCACCGAGGTCCTCGCATGCCCCAGCCCTGGCCCGCTGTCGAAATCGCCCGAATGATCCTCGCCGGCTTCGACGACTACCGCGACCACTTCCAGCGCATCACCCTCGGTGCCCGCAAGCGCTTCGAGCAGGCGCGCTGGCAGGATATCCAGCGTGCCTCTGCCGCCCGCATCAATCTCTATGAAGAGAAGGTCGCCGAGGTCAACGGCTGGCTGCGTAATGGTTTTGCCGAGGACATGCTGCTGGATGTGGAACAATGGCCGTTGGTGAAGAACGCCTATATCCACCTGATCGACCCAAGGCTGGACGACGAGCTGTCCGAGACCTGGTACAACTCGCTGTTCTGCAGCCTGTTCAGCCACGACCTGATCAGCGACGGCTGCATGTTCATCCACACCACCCGACCGTCCATGCGCAGCCGTGAGCGCGCCGCACAAACCCGTACCTATCGACCTGACGCTGGGCTCAAGAGCCTGCTGCGGGCAGTGTTCAGCGATTACCCGTTCGAAGTGCCGTACGGCGACCTGGAAGGCGACCTGGCGCGCCTGGAGGATCAACTGCGCGAGTGCCTGCCGGACTGGGTATGCAAGGATCCGAAACTGGCGTTGGAGCTGTTTGTGCCGGTGCTGTACCGCAACAAGGGCGCCTACCTGGTCGGCCGGCTGTTCAACAGCGACGAGCAGTGGCCGCTGGTAATACCGCTGCTGCACCGCGAAGGGCACGGTATCGAGGCCGATGCGCTGATCACCGACGAGGCCGAGGTGTCGATCATCTTTTCTTTCACCCGCTCGTACTTCATGGTCGATGTGCCGGTGCCGGCGGAGTTCGTCAACTTCCTCAAGCGCATCTTGCCGGGCAAGCACGTGGCCGAGCTGTACACCTCCATCGGTTTCTACAAGCACGGCAAGTCGGAGTTCTACCGGGCGCTGATCAACCACCTGGCCAGCAGCGACGACCGCTTCGTCATGGCGCCCGGGGTACGCGGCATGGTCATGAGCGTGTTCACCCTGCCGGGCTTCAACACCGTGTTCAAGATCATCAAGGACCGCTTTTCACCGTCGAAGACGGTCGACCGTGCCACGGTGATCGACAAGTACCGGCTGGTGAAAAGCGTCGACCGCGTCGGGCGCATGGCCGATACCCAGGAGTTCGCCGATTTTCGCTTCCCGCGTAGCAAGTTCGAGCCGGAATGCCTGGCCGAACTGCTGGAGGTGGCGCCTTCGACCGTGGCGCTGGAGGGTGACACGGTGCTGATCCGCCACTGCTGGACCGAGCGGCGCATGACGCCGCTGAACCTGTACCTGGAACACGCCAGCGAGGGCCAGGTGCTGGAGGCCCTGGAGGATTACGGCCTGGCCATCAAGCAGCTGGCGGCGGCAAATATCTTCCCTGGCGACATGCTGCTGAAGAACTTTGGCGTTACCCGCCATGGCCGGGTGGTGTTCTATGACTATGACGAGATCAGCTTCCTGACCGAGGTGAACTTCCGTCATATTCCGCCGCCGCGTTACCCGGAGGACGAAATGTCGGGCGAGCCGTGGTACTCGATCGGGCCGCATGACGTGTTCCCCGAGGAGTTTCCGCCGTTCCTGTTTGCCGATATCGGCCAGCGGCGCTTGTTCAGCCGGCTGCATGGGGAGTTGTACGACGCGGATTACTGGAAGGGGCTGCAAGCGGCGATTCGTGAAGGGAAGGTGATCGATGTGTTTCCGTATCGGCGCAAGGGGCGGTGACTGTGCTTTGGCAGGCCTGGCCCCTTCGCGGGTAAACCCGCTCCCACAGGTAGGGCACAGGATTCGAAACCAGTGAGGTCCCTGTGGGAGCGGGTTTACCCGCGAAGAGGCCGGGCCTGCTTTTCCCAATTACCCCTTCAAACACTTCAATTCACTGAAATCGGTACGCACCTTGCCCAACCGTTCCTGCAGGTACCGCCGCTGCTGCGGGGTACTCTGATGCACCAGGTCCACCAGCAAGCTGCGCGCCTGCTGCTCGGTATTCTGATACGCCACCCGGTACTCCGGCGTCCACAAACTCTCCTTGCGCTGCAACAACGTCGCCAGGCGCGGCTCGAAGCTGGCGTCGTTGCGCTGGTTCATCGCCAGCAGCAATTGCTGCTGCCAGTGCGCGCGGTTGGCGATCCATTCGCGGTTCTGGTCGCCCAGCGCCTGGGACCAGGCCTGCACGCGCTGCTTCTGTACCGCGGTCAGCTCGCCAAACCACGGCGTCAGGCGTTTCTCCATGCGTTCGGTACGGCGGGCGATCTGCTTGTCCAGCGGCGTATCCACATACTTCTTCTGCCGTTCGCTGATGTCCTCGCGGAACGCCTCGCGCATCTCCGCCACCTGGCTATCGCTCATGCCGCGCAGCAACTCGGTGGCCGAAGGGGTGATTTCCTCGGCTACCCGGCCAATCGCCTCGCGGGCTTCGCGGGTACGCTGCTGCAGGGCCTGGTCGGTCACCTGGTCGTCGGCGACCATGCCGCGTACCCGGTCCAGCCAGTCGAGGTAACCAGGCAGCTGGGTCTTGCAATGCCAGGCCAGGTGCTCCCGCAGGCGGTCGTCTAGCATGGCCTTCTGCTCGCTGTTCATGGCCAGGTAGTCGCCCAGCGACCACGGCACCAGGCGGTCGAGGTTGCGGTAGGCCAGGTCGATACGGCTGCAGGCGGCCAGGGCCAGGGCGCAGCCGATGGCGACGAGCAGGGCTTTGGACAGGCGTAGCGGCATGGGCTGTTCCTTGCGGGTGCTGGCCAGACGGTAGACGCAAGAGGGACGCTGACGGTTCCACTGCATCAGCGGTCGGGCGGCGCGCTGGCTTCAGGTGTAGAATAGCCGCCTTGTCTTGAGGAACATCGGAAATGGCTCTGCTTGGGCGTTACAACAGTTTGCAAATCGTGAAACACGTGGACTTCGGCCTGTACCTGGACGGCGGCGCCGACGGCGAGATCCTGCTGCCCGGGCGCTACATCCCGAAAAACGCCGAAACCGAGGTCGATGACTGGCTGAACGTGTTCATCTACCTGGACAGCGAAGACCAGCTGATCGCCACCACCGAGAAGCCCAAGGTGCAGGTTGGCGAGTTTGCCAGCCTCAAGGTCAAGGACATCAACGGTGCCGGCATCTTCCTCGACTGGGGCCTGTCCAAGGACCTGCTGATGCCGTACTCGGAAGAAGCGCGGCCGCTGAAGATCGGCGACTACTGCGTGGTGCACGTGTACCTCGACAAGCGCACCCGCCGCATCACTGCCACCTCACGACTGGACCGCTACCTGGACCGCACCCCGGCGGACTACCAGGTGGGCCAGCCAGTCGAGTTGCTGGTGGCCGGCGAGACGCCGATGGGCTTCAAGGCGATCATCAACAACCGCCACTGGGGCCTGATCCACAAGAACGAGGTGTTCAAGTTCCTGCGCTCGGGCATGCACGAGAAGGGCTTCATCAAGGAAGTGCGCGCGGACGGCAAGATCGCCTTGAGCCTGCAACCGGTGGGTGCTGCACTGGCCGACAGCCTCCAGGAGCAGATCATGGCGCGCCTGGAGGCCGAAGGCGGGGTGCTGGGAGTGTGCGACAAGAGCGACCCGGCGCTGATCAGCAAGCTGTTCAACGTCAGCAAGGGCAACTTCAAGAAGGCCATTGGCGGGTTGTTCAAGCAGGGCCGCATCGTCATCCATGACGATCGCATCGAAAAGGCCTGATCAGGCCTGCACGAAGGTACGGAAGTCCAGCTGCTCGCCACCGGGGCGGGTGTCGCGCAGCAGCGAGTCGCGGTCGGCGCTGAGGGCCAGGCTGATGGTCGAGCGGCGCTTGCCCGGGTTGCGCACTTCCATTTGTTCCTGGTGAGCGCGCAGGAAGTTGGTCGGCACCTTCAGGTGCTGCAGCTCGTCGCTTTCCGGGGTGTGCAGCAGCAGGTTGACCCAGTCGGGCTGGCCCTTGCGCAGCAGAGCCACCGGCACCTCGAACCACCACAGGTTGCGCTTGCGGTCGAGGATGGCGAACAGGGTGTTGCTGCTGGTCAGCACCGGGCGGGCCAGTGCTTCGTTGCGCCGGGCGATGGCGGCGGGTTTGTCGAGTTTCATGCAGGTTCCTGCGGGTTGACGCTATGAAGGCCTGCATTGTGAGGGGTGGCGGGTAGCGGGGCAAGGTTTGCCAACCGCCTTGCCGTTCGGCTCGAGGGCGAAAAAACTGTTGGAACGCTTGGCGAAGGCGTCGGGTCCACCGACTGTCGGCACGGTCCATGTGCCCCCAATTGCAGGAGTTTTGCCATGAGCGGTACCAAAGACAAAGCGAAAGGCCTGGCCAACGAAGCGATCGGCAACGTCAAGCAGGGTGTCGGCAAAGTGACCGACAACGAGCGGCTGCGGGCCGAGGGTGAAGCGCAGGAGCTCAAGGGCGAGGGGCAACAGATCAAGGGCAACGTGAAGGACGCGGTGAAAAAGCCTTGATGTGAGTGGCCTGTCCCGGCCTTTTCGCGGGCTCGCCCGCTCCTACAGGTACCGAACAGATTTCAAGCACTGTGCAGTACCTGTGGGAGCGGGCGTGCCCGCGAAGAGGCCGCTACTGGCGTAAGCAAATTCTTGCAGCATGGCCGGGATCAGCACAGCAGCGGCATGGTCTATTAGACTTACCGTGGTACACACGAATCAAGCGGCGAAAGGAGACGCTATGATTTTCCCCGACCTGCGCGGCCTGCCCCTGCACCGCGTGCTGGTACGCACCGTCAAGGAATTCCTCGACGACGAGATGTCGACCTACGCTTCCGCACTGGCCTACCAGATGCTGTTCTCGTTGTTCCCGTTCCTGCTGTTCCTGATCGCCCTGATCGGTTTCCTGCACCTGCCGGACTTCTTCTCCTGGCTGCGCCTGCAATCGGAACTGGTGCTGCCACCCCAGGCGCTGGAGCAGGTGAACCCGGTGATCGACCAGTTGCAGCAGTCCAAGGGCGGGCTGTTGTCGGTGGGTATCGTGATTGCCTTGTGGACCGCATCGGCCGGTGTGCGCCTGATGATGAGCGCGATGAACGCCGCCTACGATGTGCCCGAGGGCCGCCCGGTGTGGAAGCGCATTCCGTTGTCGATCATCTACACCGTGGGCATTGCCGGTATGTTGCTGGTGGCTGCGGCGCTGATGGTGCTGGGGCCGCAGGTGATGGAGTGGATTGCCGCCCAGGTCGGCATGCAGGAGGTGATCGTCACGGTGTGGACCATCCTGCGCTGGCCGGCGATCATCATCCTGATGATGGTGGCGGTGGCGCTGATCTACTACGTGATGCCCGATGTGAAGCAGCAGTTCCGCTTCATCACCCCGGGCTCGGTGCTGGCGGTGGTGGTGTGGATCTTGGCCTCGCTGGGCTTTGCCTACTATGTGAAGACCTTTGCCGACTACAACGCCATGTACGGCAGTATCGGTGCAATCATCGTGCTATTGCTGTATTTCTATATCTCCGCCGCCGTTTTGCTGCTGGGCGCGGAGATGAACGCAGTGATCGAGCACATGTCGAGCGAGGGCAAGAACCCTGGCGAGAAGGACGCCGATGAGCACAAGGCCCGCGAAACCATTACCGTGCTGGGCCATGAGCACCCTGTACCGAGCGAGCAGCAATCTTCCGAGCCGAACCCCCGATGATCCGTGACATTCTCAAGATGGGCGACGAACGCCTGCTGCGCATCGCCCCGCCAGTGCCCGAGCACATGCTCGGCAGTGCCGAACTGCAGCAATTGATCGACGACATGTTCGAAACCATGCGCCATGTGGGCGGCGTGGGCCTGGCCGCACCACAGATCGGCATCGACCTGCAGCTGGTGATCTTCGGCTTCGAGCGCAGCGAGCGTTACCCGGATGCCGAACCGGTGCCACAGACCATCCTGCTCAACCCGGTCATCACGCCGACGTCCAGCGAGATCGAGGACGGTTGGGAAGGCTGCCTGTCGGTACCCGGCCTGCGCGGCGTGGTGCCGCGTTTCAAGCACATCTGCTATGAAGGCATCGACCCCCAGGGCAACCCGATCAATCGCTTTGCCGACGGCTTCCATGCGCGGGTGGTGCAGCATGAATGTGACCACCTGATCGGTCGGCTGTACCCGTCACGCATCCAGGACTTTTCCCGGTTCGGCTACACCGAGGTGCTGTTCCCCGGGCTCGACGCCAGCGACGACTGACCCCGTTGCAGTGCCACCAGCCGCTTGCTGCGCTGGTAGCGCTGCAGGCGGCCAGCCAGGGCTTGCGGCAGCTGCAGGGCGATGTCGAAGCCCAGGCGCTGGTAGAAGGGCGCAAGGTCCGGGTGGCAGAACAGCCAGGTGGGCCCGCCAGCCTGCGCCAGCGCCGCCTCGACCAACCGCCCGGCCACCCCTTGGCTGCGCCGCTGGGGGTCGACGAACAACCCGGTCAGCCAGAAGCCATCGCCCACCGGGCTCAGGCTCAAGCCTGCGATGATGCCGGGGCCCCGCGCCACCCACAGCTCAGCATCGCCCGCAGCACGCATGCGTGAGCCGTGCTGGCGGTAAAAGTGGTCCAGCAGCCGGCGTTCCGGGGCCGAAAGTATCGAACAGTACAAATTTTCAGAAATTGCGCGCCCTGCCCTGAAAGGTGGCCAGCGGCTCTGGCCTGATGTTTTGCGGTGAACTTGTCGCAGATTGTTGCATATCTGGCAAGGGTGAATGTCCGAGTTCGGGGTTCAACTATTCCAGGCCGGGAGTAGACTTTTAGCCATCCCCACTGGCAGTACGAAGCGGGATCGGTACTTCGTGCCATCTTCACCGCAGATGGCAACTTCTCCGCGCCGGGCACGGCAATAGAAGTCAATCGATCAGCTTGAATGCTCAAAAGGCAAACTCACATGAAACCATTACTGATTCTTGCATTGGTCGGTATGTCCTCGTTCGCCCTCGCCGATGAGGCCAGACCCGTCTCCAGCGAGCCCGTCGCCCAGCAGTACGACTACTCCATGAACCTGGACATCAAGCGGGTGATCAACCTGTCGACCATCCCCAACGTCTGCGAAGTGGTACCTGCGACCATGACCTACGAAGACCACCAGGGCCAGGTGCACACCATCCAGTACCGGGCCATGGGTGAGGGGTGCCAGCAGGGTTGATCGGGCTCTTGCCTGGTGTTGATGGCCCTTTCGCCGGCCTGCGGGTGACGGGGCCATCAACCGTCTTGCAGTTCGAGCAACAGAAAAATCCTGAATGAATATCGAGGAAAAAGTGCTATCTTAATTTGATAGCATTTTTTGATGAACACTCGATACCGCAAAGTCCTCGACGCAATTTTCCGAACGCCGACCACGGCGTCGTTGGCTTTCTCCGAGATCGAGGCATTGGTACTCCATCTGGGTGGTGAGGTGCTGGAGCGGCAAGGCTCCAGGGTCAAGCTGGTGCTGGGTGGCCAATGCTGGAGATGTCATCGGCCTCATCCAGGCAAGGAAGCCAAGCGGTATCAGATTGAAGAAGCCCGTGAATTCCTCTTGCGGGCAGGAGTCAGGATATGAGTTGCATGCGCTACAAAGGCTACGCCGCCCGTATCGAGTACGACGCGCGTGACGATATCTTCGTCGGCCGTGTGCTTGGTATGCGTGACATCATCAGTTTTCACGCAAGCTCGGTGCCCGAGCTGCATGAGGCGTTTCGCGATGCGCTGGAAGACTACCTGGCCGATTGTGCAGAGCAGGGCATTGCGCCGGAAAAGCCTGCCTCGGGCAAAGTAATGCTGCGTATTCGGCCCGAAGTTCATGCTGCCGCGAGTGTTGCTGCCCGTGCTGCCGGCAAGAGCCTCAACCAGTGGGCCGACGAGGTCTTCGAACAAGCCGCAATGGCCTGAACAAGCCTGCTTTCGTTGTTTCTCGCGGGTATTCTGCAATTACCCATGCAGAATAGTTTCCGTTGCCTGTCGATTCCTCCAGTTCCCGTTCGACCAATAGGTGAGAGCACGTTGCACCCCCGTGCCCAATCACCCATGACCTGTCGGAGGAACCCCCGATGAGCACCGCAGCCGAAACCGAGATCCGCCAATTGATCGAGCGCTGGATGCAGGCCGTGCGCGACCGCGACATCCCCAACATCGTCGCTCCCTATGCCGACGACATCGTCGCCTTCGATGCCATCCAGGCCCTGCAATTCAAAGGCAAGGCAACCTACCAGGCGCACTGGGAAATGTGCATGGGCATGTGCCCCGGCCCGATGGTTTTCGAATTCGCCGAACTTACCGTGCATGCCGCTGGCGACTTGGCCTTGGCCCACTGGCTTAACCGCTGTGGTCCCGCGGACAACGAAAGCCAGTGCGGCTTCATGCGCGCCACCGTGGGCTATCGTCGTCAAGGTGGCCAGTGGCAGGTAATCCACGAACACTGGTCGGCGCCATTCGACATGGAAACCCAGAAAGCCCTGTTCGATCTCAAGCCCTGAGCCGTTATCGCCAAACGCACTTTGCCAATGCCCTGGAGGCGACCATGAAATACCTGTGCCTGGTCTATTGTGACGAGGGGCTGTTGCACAGCCTGCCCGACAGCCCGGAAGACGCCGAATGCATGGCGTATGCCGAATCCATCCAAGGCTCCGGGCGAATGCTGGCGGCCGAGGCGCTGAAGCCGGTGCAGACCGCCACCACAGTGCGCATGCGCAACGGGCACATGAGCCTGACCGACGGCCCGTTCGCCGAGACCAAGGAGCAACTGGCGGGCTTCTACCTGGTGGAAGCCCGCGACCTGAACGAGGCGCTGAACATCGCCAAGGGCATCCCCGCCGCGCGGGTCGGCAGTGTAGAGGTGCGGCCGGTGCGCGAACTGCAACCCTGACAGCAATGGAGACCTACCAGCATGAGCCTTGCACACCCCGCGCAAGCGCAACACGAGTTGTCCATCAGCCGCCTGATCGACGCGCCACCGGCCAAGGTGTTCCGCGCCTGGACCGAGCCCCAGTGGCTGATGCAATGGTGGGGGCCGCACGGCATGACCACCCCGGAGTGCGAGATGCAGTTGTGGGTGGGTGGCCTGTTCCGCACCCTGATGCGCGCGCCGGATGGCAGCGAGTACCCGAACCAGGGCGTGTTCCTGGAAATCGCCGCGCCGCGGCGGCTGGTGTTCACCGATGCCTTCGGCCCAGGCTGGGTGCCTTCGGACAAGGCCTTCATGACTGCCGTGATCAGTTTTGACGAGGAGCAGGGCAAAACCCGTTACACCGCCCGCGCCTTGCACTGGAATGCCGCCGATTGCCGCGCCCATGAGGAAATGGGCTTCCACCAGGGTTGGGGAGAAAGCCTGGACCGCCTGGTGGAGGTGGTGACCCAGCGGATGCCCGACTGATGACGGCACTGGCGCAGGTGCGCGCCGAGGTCGAGGCGGTCTACCGGAGCGAGTCACGGCGCATCCTGGCGACGCTGATCCGCCTTCTGGGTGATTTCGACCTGGCCGAGGAGGCCATGCACGATGCCTTCTTCATCGCCGTCGAGCGCTGGCAGCGCGACGGTATCCCCGATAACCCGCGGGCGTGGCTGGTGTCCACCGGCCGCTTCAAGGCCATCGATGCGCTGCGCCGACGCGCCCGATTCGACCGTTCCCAGGCGGACCTGAGCATGCTGCTCGACGGCCAGGCGCAGGACCCCAGCGAGGAAGAACTGCTGGCCGACGACCGCCTGCGGCTGATCTTCACCTGCTGCCACCCGGCCTTGTCCGCCGATGCCCAGGTGCCGCTGACCCTGCGTGAAGTCTGCGACCTGACCACCGAACAGATAGCCCGTGCTTTCCTGCAGAGCCCGGCCACCATTGCCCAGCGTATCGTGCGCGCCAAGGCCAAGATCCGCGATGCCGGCATCCCTTATCAGGTGCCGGAGCTGAACGAACTGCCCGAGCGCCTGGAGAGTGTGCTGCGGGTGATCTACCTGGTGTTCAACGAGGGCTATTCGGCGTCGTCGGGCGAGGCGCTGTTGCAGCAGGAGCTGAGCGATGAAGCCATTCGCCTGGCGCGCCTGCTGGTGCAGTTGCTGCCCGACCCGGAGGCGGTCGGCCTGCTGGCCCTGATGTTGCTGCAGGCGTCCCGGCAGCGGGCGCGTACCGATGGCCAGGGCAACCTGGTATTGCTCGAGCAGCAGGACCGTAGCCTGTGGGACCGGCAACGCATTGCCGAAGGCTGCGAACTGGTGCGCCAGGCCCTGCAAAGCCGGGCGTTCGGTGCCTATACCGTGCAGGCGGCGATTGCGGCGGTGCATGCCGAAGCGGCGACAGCCGAAGCGACCGACTGGGCGGAGATCGTCGGGCTGTATGACGTGCTGCAGCGGCATTGGCCGTCAGCAGTGGTAGAGCTGAACAGGGCCGTGGCGCTGGCGAAGCGGGATGGGCCGGAGGTTGGGCTGCGGGAAGTGGAAGGGATTCTGGCGAGGGGAGAGTTGCTGGACTATCACCTGGCGCATGCGACGCGGGGCGAGCTGCATTACCAGCTGGGGCATATGGAAGAGGCCCGGGCGGCCTGGCGGCAGGCGCTGGCGCTGACCCGGCAGGAGCCGGAGCGCAGGCATATCGAGCGGCGGTTGCAGGCTATCGAATGATGTTGGCTGCGCCGGCCTCTTCGCGGGTAAACCCGCTCCCACAGGATTGCGTCACGGCTTGATGCTGTGAGGTCCATGTGGGAGCGGGTTTACCCGCGAAAGGGCCGGTACTGCCTGCATCAATCTTCAGCTAGCCACAAAATTCGGCGGCGACACCAGCTCGACGGTCTGCTGCTTGCGCGGTGCGAGGATCTCGGCCTCGCCCTGGACCACCAGCTCATCATTCTGGTTGTACACATTGGTGGCGATGCGCACCTTGAACTTGGGCAGCTTCTCCAGGATTTCCAGGCGCACGGTCAGGGTATCGCCAATTTTCACCGGCTTCTGGAAGCTCATCTGCTGGCCCAGGTAGATAGTGCCAGGGCCAGGCAGGGTGCAGGCCACTGCAGCACTGATCAGCGCGCCGCTGAACATGCCGTGGGCAATGCGCTCGCGGAACATGCTCTTGGCAGCGAACTCGGCGTCCAGGTGTACCGGGTTGTGGTCACCGGACATCGCGGCGAACAACTGGATGTCGCGTTCTTCGACGGACTTCTTGTACTCGGCCTTCTGGCCGACTTCGAGGGCTTCGTAAGGCGTGTTGGTGACCTGGGACATCGGGGCTTCCTTAAGCGGTAGGCGAGGGCGGCTGTCATTCACTGCGCACAGGGCGGCCAAGAGCCAGCGCCTGTTCAAGCCAGCCGAGAATATCGGCGGTGACCTCGTCACGGTTGGTTTCGTTGAGTACTTCGTGCCGCGCCTCAGGATAGACGCGCAGCTGTACATGTCGATTGCCGGTCGCGCGCAGGGCGTCGGCCAGGTGGGTGAGACGCTTGCCGGCACTGACCGGATCACATTCACCACCGATTACCAGCAGCGGCAGGTTCGGATCGATCTGCGCGAGGTTACTCGGCTGGCTGATCTGCGCCAAGCCTTGCAGCAGGTCGAGCCACAACTGGTTGCTGCAGCGAAAGCCGCAAAGCGGGTCGTTGACGTACAGGTCGACCTGCGCCGGGTCGCGGCTGAGCCAGTCGAACGCCGTGCGGTTGGGCTTGAAGGCCTTGTTGAACGAGCCGAACGACAACCACTCGATCAGTGCGCTCTTGCCCAGCGGCCCCTGGCGCCAGGCTTCCAGCCGGGCAATCAGCCGCGCCACGTGGTACAGCGCTGCCGGCTGGTAGTTGGAGCCGCTGAGGATCGCCCCATGCAGGCTGCCACTGTGGTGCAACAGGTAGGCCTGGGCGATGTAGCTGCCCATGCTGTGGCCGAACAGGAACAGCGGCGTGCACGGGTATTGCTGGCCGATGTGCTGGGCCAGCAGCCCGAGGTCGTTGACCACGGCATTCCAGCCATGATGGCGGGCGAACAGGCCGAGGCTGCCCAGTTCGGCGGTGCGCCCATGGCCGCGCTGGTCGGCGGCGAACAGGGCGAAGCCGGCCTCGCTCAAGGCATGGCCCAGGTGCTGGTAGCGCCCGGCATGCTCGGCCATGCCGTGGGCCAGCAGCACCACGGCTTTTACCGGTGTGGCCGGCAACCATTGGTGCACGTACAGGCTGCAGTGCTCGCTGGCGGGCAGCCAGAAGGCGTCGTGAGGCATGGCGGGTCCTTGTGCGCACAGGTACCCGAACAGTGTATGCACAACCGACCGGATTGCAGGAAGGGCACAAATAAGATTCACAATGTTAATGGCGGCACTTGGCGTATATGCCGCCTTGGGCTTACCTGCTAACGTCGGATCAACGCCTTTTCGCTTTCAAGCGGGCAGGTGAAAGGACTACAGGACTTACAGCAGGTCCAGGCAGAGGAACAATAATAAATGCAAGCCGACTTCTGGAATGACAAGCGCCCGGCGGGCGTGCCTTCCACCATCGACATCAATGCCTACACCTCGGTCGTCGAGGTGTTCGAGCGCTCCTGCAAACGTTTCGCCGACCGCCCGGCCTTCAGCAACCTGGGCGTGACCCTGACCTACGCGGAGCTGGAGCGCCATTCGGCGGCCTTCGCCGCCTGGTTGCAGCAGCACACCGACCTCAAGCCGGGCGACCGCATCGCGGTGCAGATGCCCAACGTGCTGCAATACCCCATCGCTGTGTTCGGTGCCCTGCGCGCAGGCCTGATCGTGGTCAACACCAACCCGCTGTACACCGAGCGCGAGATGCGACACCAGTTCAAGGACAGCGGCGCGCGTGCGCTGGTGTACCTGAACATGTTCGGCAAGCGCGTGCAGGAGGTGTTGCCCGATACCGGCATCGAGTACCTGATCGAGGCCAGGATGGGCGACATGCTGCCCACCGCCAAGGGCTGGCTGGTCAACACCGTGGTCGACAAGGTGAAGAAGATGGTGCCGGCCTATCAGCTGCCCCAGGCGGTGTCGTTCAAGCAGGTGCTGCGCCAAGGCCGCGAGCTGTCGCACAAGCCGGTGCCGCTCAGCCTGGACGATACTGCCGTGCTGCAATACACCGGTGGCACCACCGGCCTGGCCAAGGGCGCCATGCTCACCCATGGCAACCTGGTGGCCAACATGCTGCAGGTGCTGGCCTGCTTCTCGCAGCACGGGCCGGACGGGCAGAAGCTGATCAAGGACGGCCAGGAAGTGATGATCGCGCCGCTGCCGCTGTACCACATCTATGCCTTTACCGCGAACTGCATGTGCATGATGGTTACCGGCAACCACAACGTGCTGATCACCAACCCGCGGGATATTTCCGGCTTCATCAAGGAGCTGGGCAAATGGCGTTTCTCCGCCTTGCTGGGCCTGAACACGCTGTTCGTCGCACTGATGGACCACCCGGGCTTCCGCCAGCTCGACTTTTCGGCGCTGAAGGTCACCAACTCCGGCGGCACCGCACTGGTCAAGGCCACGGCCGAGCGCTGGGAGGCGCTTACCGGTTGCCGCATCGTCGAAGGCTACGGCCTGACCGAAACCTCGCCAGTGGCCAGCACCAACCCCTATGGCCAGCTGGCGCGCCTGGGCACGGTTGGCATCCCGGTGGCCGGCACCGCCTTCAAGGTGATCGACGATGACGGCAACGAGTTGCCGCTGGGCGAGCGGGGCGAGCTGTGCATCAAGGGCCCGCAGGTGATGAAAGGCTACTGGCAGCAGCCCGAGGCCACGGCCCAGGCCCTGGACGCGGAAGGCTGGTTCAAGACCGGCGACATCGCGGTGATCGACCCGGACGGCTTCACCCGCATCGTCGACCGCAAGAAGGACATGATCATCGTCTCGGGTTTCAACGTGTACCCCAACGAGATCGAGGATGTGGTGATGGGGCATCCCAAGGTTGCCAACTGCGCGGCCATCGGCGTGCCGGACGAGCGCTCCGGCGAGGCGGTGAAGCTGTTCGTGGTGCCGCGCGAGGGCGGGCTGAGCGTGGATGAGCTGAAGGCCTACTGCAAGGCCAACTTCACCGGCTACAAGGTGCCCAAGCACATCGTGCTGCGCGAGTCGTTGCCGATGACGCCAGTGGGCAAGATCCTGCGGCGGGAGCTGCGAGATATCGCTTGAGACCGAGTTGGATTCTTCGCGGGTGAACCCGCTCCCACAGGGGTCTTGCAGTTCTCAAGGCCTGTGCAGTACCTGTGTGGGAGCGGGTTCACCCGCGAATGCTTTAAAACCGCTCTAGCAGGCTGTTTACAGCCCGATCTGCGACATTTTGGATAATTACTCTAAAAATGACCTGTATTGTTCATTGAGTCATTTTTGTGACCGTGAGGCCTGTTTTGGCCTCTAGGCGACCCCAGGCAAAGCTGTTACTCTCGGCCCGCTTTCAGATGATCCGGTTTGCAACGAGCCGTCATCTCATATCAATAATAAGCGCATCGACGCGTGAATCGAACTTCGCTGTTGCTGAAGGAGTGGGCTTCCATGATCGAACATTTTTGGAAGGATAAGTACCCAGCCGGGATTACGGCGGAAATCAATCCTGACGAATTCCCCAATATCCAGGCGGTACTCAAGCAATCCTGCCAACGCTTTGCCGACAAACCGGCCTTTAGCAACCTGGGCAAGACTATCACTTATGGCGAGCTGTATGCGCTGTCGGGGGCGTTTGCCGCCTGGCTGCAGCAACATACCGACCTCAAGCCAGGTGACCGCATTGCCGTGCAGCTGCCTAACGTATTGCAATACCCGGTGGCGGTATTCGGTGCCATGCGTGCCGGGCTGATCGTGGTCAACACCAACCCGTTGTACACCGCACGGGAAATGGAACATCAGTTCAACGACTCGGGCGCCAAGGCGCTGGTGTGCCTGGCCAACATGGCCCACCTGGCCGAGAAGGTGGTGCCCAAGACTCAGGTCAGGCATGTCATCGTCACCGAAGTGGCCGACCTGCTGCCGCCGCTCAAGCGCCTGCTGATCAACAGCGTGATCAAGTACGTGAAGAAGATGGTGCCAGCCTACAACCTGCCGCAGGCCGTGCGCTTCAACGACGCACTGGCGCTGGGCAAGGGCCAGCCGGTGACCGAGGCCAACCCGCAGGCCAACGACGTGGCGGTGCTGCAGTACACCGGTGGTACCACCGGCGTGGCCAAGGGCGCGATGCTGACCCACCGCAACCTGGTGGCCAACATGCTGCAGTGCCGGGCGCTGATGGGCTCCAACCTGCACGAAGGCTGCGAAATCCTCATCACCCCGCTGCCGCTGTATCACATCTACGCCTTTACCTTCCATTGCATGGCAATGATGCTGATCGGCAATCACAACGTGCTGATCAGCAACCCGCGTGACCTGCCGGCCATGGTCAAGGAGCTGGGCAAGTGGAAGTTCAGCGGCTTCGTCGGCCTCAACACCCTGTTCGTTGCCTTGTGCAACAACGAGGCGTTCCGTGCCCTGGACTTCTCGGCGCTGAAGATCACCCTGTCCGGCGGCATGGCCCTGCAACTGAGCGTGGCCGAGCGCTGGAAGGCCGTGACCGGCTGCGCCATCTGTGAAGGCTATGGCATGACCGAGACCAGCCCGGTGGCTGCGGTGAACCCGGCGGAGGCCAACCAGGTCGGCACCATCGGTATTCCGGTGCCGTCCACCCTGTGCAAGGTCATCGACGACAACGGCAACGAGCTGCCGTTGGGCGAGGTGGGCGAGTTGTGCGTCAAGGGCCCGCAGGTGATGAAGGGCTACTGGCAGCGCGAAGAGGCCACTGCCGAGATCCTCGACAGCAATGGCTGGCTGAAGACCGGTGACATCGCCGTGATCCAGCCGGACGGCTACATGCGCATTGTCGACCGCAAGAAGGACATGATCCTGGTCTCGGGCTTCAACGTGTACCCCAACGAACTGGAAGATGTGCTGGCGGCCCTGCCGGGCGTGCTGCAGTGCGCGGCCATCGGCGTGCCGGACGAGAAGTCCGGTGAAGTGATCAAGGTGTTCATCGTGGTCAAGCCGGGCATGACCGTGACCAAGGAACAGGTGATGGAGCACATGCGTGCCAACGTCACCGGCTACAAGGTCCCGCGCCAGATCGAGTTCCGCGACGCGCTGCCGACCACCAACGTGGGCAAGATCCTGCGCCGCGAACTGCGCGATGAAGAGCTGAAGAAACAGGGTTTGAAGAAGATCGCCTGATCAGAGCCCTGCACGCTCAGTGTGGGAGCGGCCTCGTGTCGCGAAAGGGCCGCGAAGCGGCCCCAGCAATTTCAGCATCACAGCTGAGACCCTGGGGCCGCTTTGCGGCCCTTTCGCGACACAAGGCCGCTCCCACAGAGACCGCGTAATCAGCGCAGTTTCTCCAGCATCTGGTAGTACCACATCCCCGCCGCCAGCAGCGGGTTGCCCAGCAAGTCCCCCATCGGCACCCGCACATGCCTGCACTGGGCAAAGGTGTCGAACTTCTCCAGCGTCCCGGTCAACGCCTCGGCCATGATCTCGCCCATGATGTGGCTGGTGGCAATGCCGTGCCCCGAATAACCCTGGCAATACCACACGTTGTCCGACAGCTTGCCCAGCTGCGGGATGCGGTTGACCACGATGCCCATGGCGCAGCTCCACTGGAACTCGATCGGCACGCCTTTCAACGCCGGGAAGGTGCGCTCGATGCACGGGCGCAGTTCGCCTTCGATATCCCGTGAATCACGGCCGGAATAGTTGGCGCCACCGCCGAACAGCAGGCGCTTGTCGGCGGTCAGGCGGTAGTAGTCGAGGACGAAGCGGCAGTCGTACACCGCAAGGTCCTGCGGGTTGATCTGTTCGGCCAGTTCCCCCAGCGGTGCGGTGGTGACGATGCCGCCCATGGCCGGGAAGATCTTGCCCTTGAGCTGGCGCTTTTCCAGTTTGTGGTACACATCGCCGGCCAGCATCACCTGGCGCGCCTCGACCCGCCCGTGGGCGGTGACTACCGCCGGGCGCGGGCCGTGGACGATGTCCAGCACTTCGGAGTTTTCGAAAATCAGCGCCCCCAGGCCATGGGCAGCTCGGGCCTCGCCCAGGCACAGGTTGAGCGGGTGCAGGTGCAGGTTGCGCAGGTTCTTCAGCGCGCCCAGGTACAGCGGGCTTTGCAGGTGCTCGGCCATGGCTTCGCGGTCCAGCAATTGCACCTGCTCGCCCATGCCGCGCCGCCGGGCCTCGGCTTCGAATGCGCGCAGCTCGTCCATGTGCGAGGGCTTCATGGCCGCGTGCAGGTGGCCGCGCTTGAGGTCGCAGTCGATGCCGTAGCGCGCCACGCGCTGCTCGATCACCTGGTGGCCGCGCCAGCGCAAGTGCCAGATGAAGTCATCGACCTCGGCACCCAGGCGGTTGCGCATCTGCGTGCGCATGGCTTCGTCACCCGACAGGCTGCCGGTGACCTGGCCGCCGTTGCGCCCGCTGGCACCCCAGCCGATGCGGTTGGTTTCGACGATGGCCACCTTCAGGCCACGCTCGGCCAGTTCCACCGCCGTGGCCACGCCGGTGAAGCCGCCGCCGATGATCGCCACATCCACCTGTACCGTGCCCTTGAGCTGCGGGTACTCGGTGTGGTCGTTGAGGGTGGCGCTGTAATAGGACGGCGCGCGCTGCGCCGGGCCCTTGTTCAATGCTGCATTCATGAGGGTTCCTTGTAATCTGGGGCTCAGGCCTGGTGCAGGTACCAGCGCCAGTCCTGCTCGCTGACTTCCGCCATGAACTGGCGGTACTCGGCGCGCTTGACCTTCAGGTACACGCCAAGGAAGTCCTCGCCCAGTGCTTCGCGCGCCCAGCTGGAGTGCTGCAGCGCGTCGAGTGCAGTCAGCCAGTCGGTGGGCAGGTGTTCGGTGGCCTGGGCATAGCCGTTGCCTTCCACCGGTGCCCCCGGGTCCAGCTGTTCGCGGATGCCCCGGTGGCTGGCGGCAAGGATCGCCGCAGCGGCCAGGTAGGGGTTGGCGTCGGCGCCACAGATGCGGTGCTCCACATGCCGGCTGTTGGCCGGGCCGCCAGGTATGCGCAGGCTCACGGTGCGGTTGTCGACGCCCCAGGTTGGCGCCAGCGGGGCATAGCTGTTGGCCTGGAAGCGGCGGAACGAGTTGGCGTTGGGGCAGAACAGCAACAGCGAGTCGCGCAGGTGGCGCAGCATGCCGGCCACGGCCTGGCGCAGCAGCGGGGTGCCGGCCTTGTCCTCACTGGCGAACAGGTTGTTGCCGGCGCTGTCGGCCAGGCTCAGGTGCATGTGCATGCCGGTACCGGCCAGTTGCGCGAACGGCTTGGCCATGAAGCAGGCCTGCATGCCATGGGCGTGGGCAATGCCTTTGACCAGGCGCTTGTAGCGCACGGCCTGGTCCATCGCCTGCAGGGCGTCGCCGTGCTCGAGGGTGATTTCCACCTGGCCGGGGGCGTATTCCGAAATCGCCGTGCGGGCCGGGATGCCCTGGGCCTTGCAGGCGGCGTAGAGGTCGGCGAGGAACGGTTCGATCTGCTCCAGTTCGCGCAGGCCATACACCTGGGTGGTGCGTGGGCGGCCGCCGTCGCTGTCCAGCGCCGGTTGCGGGCGGCCCTGGGCATCACGTTGCTGGTCGAGCAGGTAGAACTCCAGTTCGCAGGCCATCACCGGATGGTAGCCGTCGGCCTTCAACGTCTCGATGGTACGCAGCAGCACGTGGCGCGGGTCGGCGATGCTGGCCGGCAGGCCCTCGTTCGGGTGCATGCTCACCTGCACCGCGGCGGTCGGCACCCGGCGCCAGGGCAGGCGTACCAGGCTGCCTTCAAGCGGGTAGGCGCGGCAGTCGATATCGCCCACGTCCCACACCAGGCCGGAGTTTTCCACGTCGTCGCCGTTCAGGGTCAGGCCGAGAATGGTGCTGGGCAGCGGCCGGCCGGTCTGGTACACGGCCAGCAGTTCCTCGCGGTGCAGCAGCTTGCCGCGCGGCACGCCGTTGGCGTCGAGGATGAACAGTTCGAACAGTTCGATATCGGGGTTGTCGGCCAGAAAACGGCTGGCCTGCTCTACAGGTGCAAAGTGCATGATGGATTCGCTCACGGGCGCACGGGCCACCGCGCATGCTGGCGGCCCGGCTGAGTCAAACGGCCGGAAGAAGGCCGGGTCTGGTCACAACGGCGTGAGCGAGAAATCCGGTGGGCGTGCGTGACGGCAGTGCCACAGGGCCCAGAAGGCGAGGATGATATGGACCAGCGGATTCTCACCGGCACGGCGCCGGGCCTTCGCTTGCGAAGGGCGGGACGACGGTGGGGCGATGGGCTGGACGGGAGTCATGCCTTTGATACTCACATGCGGCGTAAGGTTGATTAAAGCAGTGAATGGCAACCTTTACATCGCACCTGGCTAAACATTTGTGCCGTTGCACCTGGCCTCTTCGCGGGTAAACCCGCTCCCACAGGATTGCATCAAGGCTGGGTGTTGTGCGGTCCCTGTGGGAGCGGGTTTACCCGCGAAGAGGCCGGCACAGGCAGCAGAGAACCGGCAAATCTGCGACAATCGCGCATCCTTCGAATGCCGATCATGAAAAAGCAGGCCCACCTGCATCACTAAAAAGCCCCATGACTGACCACGCCATCGACAAACTGCTGCAAAACCTCGACCACGCCATGATCGCCGACCGCCATCGCCTGCGCCGGCAATTGCACGAACTGCGCAAGCGCCCCGACGAGGCGAAGCTGGCGCAGTGGGTGGAAAAGGTCCAGGCGTCCTGCGCCCAGGTCACCGCGCGCCAGCAGAGCGTGCCGACCGTGCGCTACGACGACAGCCTGCCCATCGCTGCCAAGCGTGACGAAATCAAGAAGGCCCTGGCCGAGCACCAGGTGCTGGTGATCGCCGGCGAAACCGGCTCGGGCAAGACCACACAGTTGCCGAAAATCTGCCTTGAACTGGGCCGTGGCAGCCATGGCCTGATCGCCCACACCCAGCCACGCCGGATCGCCGCCCGCAGCGTTGCCGCGCGGGTCGCCGAAGAACTGGGCACGCCCCTGGGCGGGCTGGTCGGCTACCAGGTGCGCTTCGAGGACCAGAGCGACGCCAACACCCTGGTCAAGCTGATGACCGACGGTATCCTGCTGGCCGAAACCCAGCATGACCGCTTCCTCGAGCGCTACGACACGATCATCGTCGACGAAGCCCACGAGCGCAGCCTGAACATCGACTTCCTGCTCGGCTACCTGAAGACCCTGCTGCACCGCCGCCCGGACCTGAAGCTGATCATCACCTCGGCGACCATTGACCTGGAGCGCTTCTCCAAACACTTCGACGGCGCGCCGATCATCGAGGTGTCCGGGCGTACCTTCCCGGTGGAAACCTGGTATCGCCCACTGACCAGCGAGCAGGACGAGGAGGGCAACCAGATCGAGGACGACCTCACCGTCGACCAGGCCATCCTCGCCACGCTGGATGAGTTGGCGCACCACGAGCGGAGTGAGGGCAAGGGCCCCGGCGATGTGCTGATCTTCCTGCCGGGCGAGCGGGAGATCCGTGATGCCGCCGAGATCTTGCGCAAGGCGCAACTGCGCCACACCGAGATCCTGCCGTTGTACGCGCGCCTGTCGCCGGCCGAGCAGCAGCGCATCTTCCAGCCACACACCGGGCGCCGTGTGGTGCTGGCCACCAACGTTGCGGAAACCTCGCTGACCGTGCCGGGCATCCGCTATGTGATCGACACCGGTACCGCGCGCATCAGCCGCTACAGCTACCGCGCCAAGGTGCAGCGCCTGCCCATCGAAGCCGTGTCGCAGGCCAGTGCCAACCAGCGCAAGGGCCGCTGCGGCCGGGTCGAACCGGGCATCTGCGTGCGCCTGTACAGCGAAGAGGATTTCAACAGCCGGCCGGCGTTCACCGACCCGGAGATCCTGCGCACCAACCTGGCGGCAGTGATCCTGCAGATGCTGCACCTGCGCCTGGGCGCAATCGATGCCTTCCCGTTCATCGAGCCGCCGGATGGCAAGGCCATCAGCGATGGTTTCAACCTGCTGCAGGAGCTGTCGGCGGTCAACCGCGAAAACCAGCTGACGCCGATCGGCCGCCAGCTGGCGCGCCTGCCGATCGACCCGCGGCTGGGCCGCATGCTGCTCGAAGGCGCCCGCCTGGGCAGCCTGCAGGAAGTGCTGATCGTCACCAGTGCGCTGTCGGTGCAAGACCCGCGCGAGCGCCCGCCGGAGCGCCAGCAGGCCGCCGACCAGGCGCACGCACAATGGAAGGATGTGGATTCCGACTTCGCCGCGCTGGTCAACCTGTGGCGTGGCTTCGAGGAACAGCGCCAGGCGCTGACCGCCAACCCGCTGCGCAACTGGTGCCGCAAGAATTTCCTGAACTACCTGCGCCTGCGCGAATGGCGCGATGCCCATCGCCAGCTGGCGCTGATCTGCCGTGACCTGCAGCTGACAGTGAACAAGGAACCGTCCGACTACCCGAAAATGCACAAGGCCATTCTCAGTGGCCTGCTCAGCCAGATCGGCCAGAAGACCGAAGAGGGCGACTACCAGGGTGCCCGTCAGCGGCGCTTCTGGGTGCACCCGTCGTCGGGCCTGGGGCGCAAGCGCCCGCAGTGGGTGATGGCGGCCGAACTGGTCGAAACCACCAAGCTGTACGCACGCATGGTGGCCAGGATCGAGCCGGACTGGATCGAGCCGCTGGCCGGCCACCTGGTCAAGAAGAACCACTTCGAGCCGCACTGGGAGAAGAAGCGCGGGCAGGTGGTGGCCTACGAGCAGATCACCCTGTATGGCCTGATCCTGGTCGGCCGTCGGCCGGTGCATTTCGGCCCGATCGACCCGGTCACCTCGCGCGAGCTGTTCATCCGCGAAGGCCTGGTGGGTGGCGAAATCCAGTCGCGGGCCAAGTGCCTGGCGGCCAACAAGCGCCTGCTGGAAGAGCTCGACGAGCTGGAGGCCAAGGCCCGCCGCCGTGACATCCTTGCCGACGAAGAGACGCTGTACGCCTTCTACGAAGCGCGTCTGCCGGCGGAAATCCACCAGACCGCGACCTTCGACAGCTGGTACCGCATGGGCAGCCAGAAGGACGCCAACCTGCTGATCATGCGCGAGGAAGACGTGCTGGCCCGCGAGGCCAGCGAAGTCACCGCCGCGCAGTACCCCGACAGCATGCAGGTGGGCGAGCTGCGCCTGCCGCTGAGTTACCACTTCGAGCCCGGCCACCCTCGCGATGGCGTGACCGTGCGGGTGCCGGCACCGCTGTTGCCGAGCCTGCCGGGCGAGCGCCTGGAGTGGCTGGTGCCCGGCCTGCTGGAAGCCAAGTGCGTGGCGCTGGTGCGCAACCTGCCCAAGGCCCTGCGCAAGAACTTCGTGCCGGTGCCGGACTTCGTCAAGGCCTCGCTGGCGCGCATGACCTTCGGCCAGGGCGCATTGCCGCAGGCCCTGGGCCAGGAACTGCTGCGCATGACTGGCGCCCGTGTGCCCGACGAGGCATGGGACGAGTCGGTCAACTTGGTTGAAGGCCACCTGCGCATGAACATCGAAGTGGTCGATGGCCAGGGCAAGTTCCTGGGTGAAGGCCGCGACCTGGCCGAGCTGACCGCGCGCTTTGCAGCAGCCAGCCAGGCAGCGTTGGCCGTGCCGCGTGACGCCAAGAGCGAGCAGCCGGTGCAGGCCAAGGCTTTCAGCGAGGTGAAGCAGACCGCGCAGCAGAAGATCGCCGGCCTGTCGATGACCGTGTACCCGGCGCTGGTGGAAGAGGGCGGCACCGTGCGCGAAGGGCGCTTCTCGACCCAGGCCGAGGCCGAGTTCCAGCACCGCCGCGCGTTGCAGCGCCTGTTGCTGCAGCAGCTGGCCGAGCCGGCCAAGTACCTGCGCGGCAAGCTGCCGGGGCTGACCGAGTTGGGCCTGCTGTACCGTGAAATGGGCCGGGTCGAGGCGCTGGTCGAGGACATTCTGCTGGCCAGCCTGGACAGTTGCATCCTCGAAGGTGAACAGCCGCTGCCACGCGATGGTGCGGCCCTGGCTGGCCTGGCCGAGCGCAAGCGCGGCAGCTGGGCCGAGCATGCCGAGCGCCTGGCACGGCAGACGTTGGAAGTGCTGAAGCTGTGGCATGGGCTGCAGAAGCGCTTCAAGGGCAAGATCGACCTGAGCCAGGCGGTGGCGCTGAACGACATCAAGCAACAGCTCGGCAACCTGGTGTACCCAGGCTTCGTGCGCGAAACCCCTGGGGGCTGGTTCAAGGAGCTGCCGCGTTACCTCAAGGCGGTGGAACTGCGCCTGGAGAAGCTGGGTTCGCAGGTGCAGAAGGACCGGGTGTGGAGCGGTGAGCTGGCCAACCTGTGGGCGCAGTACAAGGCCCGTGCCGACAAGCATGCCCAGGAGGGCAAGCGTGATGAGCAACTGACGGTGTACCGCTGGTGGCTGGAGGAATATCGGGTTTCGCTGTTTGCCCAGCAGTTGGGGACCAAGGTGCCGATTTCCGACAAGCGATTGAGCAAGCAATGGAGCCAGGTGGAGGGCTAAACTTCCACAGTTGTGGCAATATTGATGCAATTTGGGGTCGCCTGGCGGCCCCTTCGCGGGTAAACCCGCTCCCACAGGTACAGCAGTGTCCTCGGGAGCGGCGCAACCCCTGTGGGAGCGGGCGAGCCCGCGAACGAGGGCGCAGCCCTCGCCTATAAATTGGTACTAAAGTGCCATTAACCTGTCATGTTTCCAGCCAGCGCCCCGTGGCGATGGCCTTTGACCAGAGGAACGACCGTGCATAACGTCGTGATCAGCGGCACCGGCCTGTACACCCCGGCCCAGAGCATTTCCAACGAAGAACTGGTGGCGTCCTTCAACACCTGGTCGCAGCAGTTCAACCAGGACAACGCCGCCGCCATCGAGCGCGGTGAAGTCGAGGCGGCGCCGCTGTCCGATGCCGCGTTCATCGAAAAGGCCTCGGGCATCAAGAGCCGCTTCGTCATGGACAAGGCCGGCATCCTCGACCCGCAGCGCATGAAACCGCGCCTGCCCGAGCGCTCCAACGACGAACCGTCGGTGCTCTGCGAAATGGCCGTGGCCGCTGCCCGCCAGGCCCTGGAGCGCGCCGGTCGCACGGCGGCCGATGTCGACGGGGTGATCGTCGCCTGCTCCAACCTGCAGCGCCCGTACCCGGCCATCGCCATCGAAGTGCAGCAGGCGCTGGGCATCCAGGGCTTTGCCTTCGACATGAACGTGGCCTGCTCGTCGGCCACTTTCGGCATCCAGACCGCCGCCAACAGCGTGGCCCTGGGGCAGGCGCGCGCGGTGCTGATGGTCAACCCGGAGGTGTGCACCGGCCACCTGAACTTCCGTGACCGCGACAGCCACTTCATCTTTGGTGATGCTGCCACTGCGGTGCTGCTCGAGCGTGCCGACAAGGCCACCTCGACGCACCAGTTCGACATCGTCAGCAGCAAGCTGTGGACCGAGTTCTCCAACAACATCCGTAACAACTTCGGTTTCCTCAACCGCGCGGCGGAAGAGGGCGAGGGCGCGGCGGACAAGCTGTTCATCCAGGAAGGCCGCAAGGTGTTCCGCGAGGTGTGCCCGAAGGTGGCCGAGCTGATCGGTGAGCACCTGCAGGAAAACGGGCTGCAACCAAGCGATGTGAAACGCTTCTGGCTGCACCAGGCCAACCTCAGCATGAACCACCTGATCGTCAAGAAGCTGCTGGGGCGTGAAGTGGCCGAGGAAGATGCACCGGTGATTCTCGACCGTTATGCCAACACCAGTTCGGCGGGGTCGGTGATTGCCTTCCACCTTTACCAGGACGACCTGGCCAAGGGCTCGCTGGGCGTGTTGAGCTCGTTTGGTGCGGGGTATTCGATTGGTAGCGTGATCCTGCGCAAGCGCTGATTGAGCGCAAGCCAGTACCGGCCTCTTCGCGGGTGAACCCGCTCCCACAGGGACACCACAGCATTCGAAACTGTGATATCCCTGTGGGAGCGGGTTTACCCGCGAAGAGGCCGGTGCATTTTTCACAGGCAAAAAAAAGCGGGAAATGCCGGATGGGGTCGGCATTTCCCGCTTCAGGTGAAGCAGTGCAGGGTGTCGCTTAGAACTTGGCTTCCAGGTCTACCTGCAGCGTGTCTACGTCAGCATCGCTGTTCGGCAGGTTGGAGAAGTCGGTCTTGGCCATCATGTAGGCCGCGCCGAGGGCGAAGTTCTTGTCGATTTCGTAACCCACCTTGAACTTGTGGCCACGGGAACCGGTGAAGCCGTTACCGAAGTCAGAGTCGGTGAACAGGCTGACTACACCGTTACGCTGCACGTCGCGGTAGTTGTAGTCCAGGCTCCAGGCACCGATCTTGCTCTTCAAACCAGCCAGCCAGGCCTTGTCCTTGCCATCGGTGCTTTCGGTGTTCTTGACGAACTGGCCGTAGGCCGACAGCGGGATGGCGAAGCCGGTGAAGTCGACCTGGCCGAAACCTTCCACCAGCTGGAACTCGTTGGTGGTGTTGCCCAGCGAACGCAGGGCAGCAGATTCCTTGTCGTTGTCGTAGCCGTAGATACTGCCGCCGACGGTGACCTTGACGGTGTCAGCCGCGTTGAACTTGGTACCCAGCTGGGCCGCGTACAGCTGTGCGTCGTGCTTGAACTGCACGCCGTCGCCGTCGACGTTGTCCTTCAGGTTGTAGTGGCCGATGCTGCCGAACACTTCGGCCGGGCCGAGGTTGGTCTTGTAGGTAGCGGCCAGGCCTTCCGGGTTGATGTCGCTGTCCCAGATGATGTCGCCCATGCTCACCCATGGCTGCAGCATCTTGCCGCCGATCAGGTGCAGGTTCGGGACGGCAGTCGGGTGCCAGTCGAGGTAGGCCAGGTCGACCCACAGCGATTTCTTCTCGAAGTAGTTGTCCAGGCTCTGGTTGGTCGAGCGGGCATCGGCGCTGCTGCCGGTGGCCACACGCACGCCGGCGTCGACCTGCGGGTTGATCTCGCTGTAGAAGCCGACACGGGCACGTACACGTTCACGGTCCTGGTTGCCGCTGCGAGCGATCGGGTCGTCGACGTTGACGTCTTCGTAACGCAGGCGCACATCACCCTTGATCTGGGTCTTGGCTGCCCATGCCACTTTCTGTTCAAAGGAGCTCATCCGTTCGGACTGAGCTTTCTGAGCGGCCTTTTCCTTGGTTTCTTGAGCCAGGTCCGCCTGCAGTTCGTTGTACTGCGCCTGGTTGATCGAGCCATTGGCGCGGAGCATTTCGAGCAGCTTGGCGTCGACAGCTGCACTGGCCGGAGTACTCAGAGCCAGCATCATGCCGGTGAGGCTCACTCCGGTAAGTGTAGAAACAAGACGCATAAGGTTCTCCCTGTTGAATAAGATGGGGGAGGCTCAAGCGCCCGCCCCTGTGTTGGCATGTCTTCGGAAAGGGCCTGAATAGACAGGTTCTGGGGTTCCGGAAAACAGGCGCAAGTATTGCGGGGGCGAATGACAGATTAATGTCGAATTAGTGGCACTGCGGTTAAGTAATTGAGAATAAAAGGATCTGTCCCGGCTATCGTGATTTGAGTGGCGGGCCTTCCTTGGGGATACTGGGTACCTTGAAACAGCGAGCCGAAACCGTGACCAGCCTGTACAGCCTTGCCCATCTGCGTGATTTACCGGCGGCCACCTGGGATGCCCTGGTGCCGGCCGGCCAACCGTTCCTGCGCCATGCGTTTCTCAGCGCCATGGAGGACAGCGGCAGCGTCGCGCGCAACACCGGCTGGGCCGCCGAGCACCTGGTGCTGGAACGTGACGGGCAGGTACGGGCGCTGCTGCCGGCGTACCGCAAATGGCACTCGTTTGGCGAGTACGTGTTCGACCATGGCTGGGCCGATGCCTGTGAGCGGGCCGGCATTGCCTACTACCCCAAGCTGCTCGGTGCCGTGCCGTTCAGCCCGGTCAGCGGCCCGCGCCTGCTCGCCGCCGACCCAGCTGATGGCCTGCTGGTACTGCAGGCGTTACCGGAGTACCTGGGCAAGGGCGGGCTGTCTGGTGCGCACATCAATTTCACCGAGCCGGCGCTGGACGACCAGCTGGCCGGCCAGCCGGGCTGGATGGAGCGCCTGGGCTGCCAGTTTCATTGGCGCAACCACGGCTACCGTGACTTCCAAGATTTTCTCGACAGCCTGAGTTCGCGCAAGCGCAAGCAGATGCGCAAGGAGCGTGAACAGGTGGCCGGGCACGGTATTGAATTCCGCTGGTACCGTGGGGGTGAACTGGATGAGGCGCAGTGGGATTTCGTCTACCGCTGCTACGCCAATACCTACGCGGTGCGCCGCCGTGCGCCCTACCTGACACGCGAGTTCTTCAGCCTGCTGGCCGAGCGCATGCCCGAGGCCTTGCGCGTGGTGATGGCGCGGCAGGGTGGCCGTGATGTGGCCATGGCCCTGAGCCTGGTGGGGGGCGACAGCCTGTTTGGCCGCTACTGGGGGTGCCTGGACGAATTCGACCGGCTGCATTTCGAAACCTGTTTCTACCAGGGCATGGACTTTGCCATCGCCGAAGGGCTGCAGCGTTTCGATGCCGGGGCGCAGGGGGAGCACAAGCTGATTCGCGGCTTCGAGCCGGTGCTGACGCGGTCGTGGCACTACCTGCTGCACCCGGGGCTGCGGCGGGCGGTGGAGGATTTTCTGGCGCAGGAGCGGGAAGGGGTACGGGCCTATGCCGAGGAGGCCAGGGGGATGCTGCCCTATCGCCGGGACTGATCCAATCGTAGTGCCTGTACTGGCCTCTTCGCGGGTAAACCCGCTCCCACAGGGATCGCACAGTTCTCGATATCTGCGGTAATCCTGTGGGAGCGGGTTTACCCGCGAAGAGGCCGGCACAGGAAATCAGTCGACCCCGACAAACCCCCCGGTCTGGTGATGCCACAACCGGGCATACAAGCCTTGCTGCTCCAGCAGTTCACTGTGGCTGCCACTCTCGACAATCCGCCCCTTGTCCAGCACCACCAGCCGGTCCATCCGCGCAATGGTGGAAAGCCGGTGGGCAATGGCGATCACTGTCTTGCCCTGCATCAGCGTCTCCAGGCTTTCCTGGATCGCTGCCTCCACCTCCGAATCCAGCGCCGAAGTGGCCTCGTCCATGATCAGGATCGGTGCATTCTTCAACAACACCCGGGCAATCGCGATGCGCTGGCGCTGGCCACCCGACAGCTTGACCCCGCGCTCGCCCACATGGGCATCGAAACCGGTGCGCCCCTGGGCGTCCGACAACTGCGGGATGAACTCGTCGGCGCGGGCCCGGCGCACCGCTTCATGCAGCGCCGCCTCGCTGGCACCGGGGCGACCATACAGCAGGTTGTCGCGGATCGAGCGGTGCAGCAGCGAGGTGTCCTGGGTGATCATGCCGATCTGCGCGCGCAGGCTGGCCTGGCTCACTTCGGCAATGTCCTGGCCGTCGATGAGGATGCGCCCGCCCTGCACGTCATACAGCCGTAGCAGCAGGTTGACCAGGGTCGACTTGCCTGCCCCGGACGGGCCGATCAGGCCGATCTTCTCGCCCGGGCGGATGTCCAGGTCGAGCCCTTCGATCACGTTGGCGGCCTTGCCGTAATGGAAGTCCACGTCATCGAAACGCACCGCACCGCGGCTTACCTTGAGCGCCGGTGCGTTGGGCCGGTCGGTGACGGTGACCGGCTGGGCGATGGTCTGCAGGCCGTCCTGGACCATGCCGATGTTCTCGAAGATGCCGTTGACTACCCACATGATCCAGCCCGACATGTTGACGATGCGGATCACCAGGCCGGTGGCCAGGGCGATAGCGCCGACGGTGATCAGCGACTGGCTCCACAGCCACAGCGCCAGGCCGGTGGTGGCGACCACCAGCAGGCCATTGAGGGTGGTGATGACCACGTCCATGCTAGTGACCACGCGTGCGGCCAGCTGGGTTTTCTCTGTCTGTTCGCGGATCGCTTCGCGGGCGTACTGCTGCTCGAAGTCGGTATGGGCGAACAGCTTGAGGGTGGCGATGTTGGTGTAGCCGTCGACGATGCGCCCCATCAGCTTGGAACGGGCGTCGGAGGAGATCACCGAACGCTCCTTCACCCGGGGGACGAAGTAGAACAGCGCGGCGATGTAGCCGGCGATCCACAGCAACAGCGGCAGCATCAGGCGCCAGTCGGCCTCGGCGAACAGCACCAGCGAGGTGATGGCGTAGATCAGCACATGCCATAGCGCATCCACCGCCTGCACCGCAGAGTCGCGCAGCGAGTTGCCGGTCTGCATGATGCGCTGGGCGATGCGCCCGGCGAAGTCGCTCTGGAAGAAGTTCAGGCTCTGCTTGAGCACATAGGTGTGGTTCTGCCAGCGGATCAGACTGGTCATGCCGGGGTTGATGGTCTGGTGCACCAGCAGGTCGTGCAGGCCGAAGAATACCGGCCGCAGCAGCAGGATCACCACCAGCATCCAGATCAGCTCGCCGCTGTGTTCGCTGAAGAAATTGGCATTGGGCGTACCCTGGGCCAGGTCGATGATGCGGCTGAGGTAGCTGAACATCGCCACCTCGATCAGCGAGGCGACCAGGCCCACCACCAGCAGGGCGACAAAGCTCGGCCACACCTGGCGCAGGTAGTAGAGGTAGAACGGCCACACCTGGCCGGGTGGCGACTCGCTGGGCGCGTCGCGGAAGATGTCGATCAGTTGCTCGAAACGGCGGTACAGCATGGGTGACAAGACTCCTGTGCTACCCGACCCCGGAAGGTTTCACATCCCTGTGAAACCTGCGGTCAGTCGATGCGTTTGGCGGACTTGATGTAGACCGGATCGGCCGGCACATCGCGCATGCCTTTCTTGACGGTGGTCGGTGAATTGACGATCTGGTCTACCACCTCCATGCCCTTGGTCACTTTGCCGAACACGGCGTAACCGGCGTCGCGGCCCGGATTGAGAAAATCGTTGTCGGCGACGTTGATGAAGAACTGGCTGGTGGCCGAGTTCGGGTTGGAGGTACGCGCCATCGACAGCGTGCCACGGGTGTTCTGCAGGCCGTTGCTGGCCTCGTTCTTGATCGGGTCCTTGGTGTCTTTCTGGACCATCTGGTCGGTGAAACCGCCGCCCTGGACCATGAAGCCCGGGATCACCCGGTGGAAGATGGTGTTGTTGTAGAAGCCGCTGTCGACGTACTCGAGGAAGTTCTTGGTACTGACCGGCGCTTTCTCGGCATTCAATTCGATTTCGACCTGGCCGAAGCTGGTGTCCAGCAGTACGTGCGGGGTCTTGTCGGAGGCCATGACGCTGGTGGCGAAGGCGACCGAGCAGGCGGTGAGCAGGAGTTTTTTCAGCATGGGCTCAAAGATCCTTGAGAGGTGGAAGCGGCTGCAAGGAACTGCAGCAGGGTCTGGTTGAAGACCTCGGGTTGGTCGAGGGGTGTAGCGTGCCGGGAATCGTCGATGACCACCAGCCTGGCGTGGGGCATCAGGGCGACGTAGCGTTCTTTCAGTTGTATCGGGGTGTAATCGTGGTCGGCGGCGATCACCAGGGTAGGACAGTGGATCTGGCCGATGCGTTCCTGCACGCCCCAGTCGACGATGGCGTCGAAACTCTTGAGGTAGGCGCGCTTGTCGTTGCGTGCCCAGCGCTGGGCCATCTTGTGCCGCAGTTCGGCCTGCTGCGGTTTGGGGAACAGCCGCTCGGCCAGGCCCTTGCCGACGGTTTCGACACTGAGCAGGCGCGCCAGGCCCCAGCGCTTGAGCCACCATGCCCAGTCACTGCGGGTGCGGCGCTTGACCTCGGGGGCGCTGTTGACGATGCACAGGCTGCGCAGCCACTGCGGGTGATCGACGGCGAACTGGAAGCCGACCATGCCACCCATGGACAGGCCCACGATGTGCACCGGGCCGGTGTGCAGGTGTTCGAGCAGGGCCAGCAGGTCGGCACTGAAGGTGGCGATCTGGTAGCCGTCGCGTGGCTTGTCGGAGCGGCCGTGGCCGCGGATGTCCATGAGGATTACCCGGTAGTGGCGGCTGAGCACCGGCACCTGCAGCTCCCAGTCCTGGCAGCTGGAGCCCAGGCCATGCAGCAATACCAGGGGTTCGCCCTGGCCATATTCCTCGTAATGCAGTGCGCATCCTTCATGTTCGAAATAGGCCATGGGCGCGGTCCTCTCAGGCTTGTGGGGGGGCTGCGAAGGGCACGTCCAGTGGCGCGGTGTCGAAATTGCGCAGCAGGTCGATGAGAATCTGCGTAGCCGGGCCCAAGGTCTTCTCTTTGCTCGAATAAAGGTAGAACAGTGGGTGGCGGCTGCCACCCTGATCCAGCGGCAACGGCTTGAGCACGCCTTCGCGCAGCTCGCGCTCGATCATGTGGCGGGGCAGCCAGGCAAAGCCCAGGCCACTGCTGACGAAGGTAGCGGCGGTGCCCAGGCTGCCGACGGTCCAGCGTTGCTCGGCACCCAGCCAGCCGACATCGCGCGGCTGGGCGCGGCCGGAGTCGCGGATTACCACCTGCAACTGGCTTTCCAGGTCCTGGAAGGTCAGTTCGCGGCCCAGGCGGTGCAGGCTGTGTTCGGGGTGGGCGACGGCGACGAACTCTACCGCGCTCAGTTCGGCGCCCAGGTAGCCGCCGATGCTGTAGCTGCTGATGGCCAGGTCGGCGATGCCTTCGTGCATCACTTCCTCGACGCCAGACAGCACTTCTTCACGCAGGCGCACCCGGCAGCCACGGCTCTGCGGCATGAACGCGGCCAGGGCGCGGACCAGGCGGGCACTGGGGTAGGCGGCATCGACCACCAGGCGTACCTCGGCCTCCCAGCCCTGTTCCATGTGGTGGGCAAGGTCTTCGAGCTGGCTGGCCTGCTTGACCAGGTGGCGCGAACGGCGCAGCAGGACATTGCCGGCCTCGGTGAGCACCGCCTTGCGGCCGTCGATGCGCAGCAGCGGCACGCCCAGTTGCTCCTGCATGCGGGCCACGGTGTAGCTGACCGATGACTGCGAGCGGTGCAGTGCCTCGGCGGCCTGGGCAAACCCACCGTGATCGACCACTGCCTGCAGGGTTCGCCACTGGTCAAGGGTTACGCGCGGCGCTTTCATCTTTCGCTCCTGTTGTCCTAAGCTGCGCTCTTTCAAGGAGAGCGGCCCATGAAGAAATGTTGTGCGGCAATACTGATGTGCCTGCCCCTCGGGGCCATGGCTTATCCCATCGACGTTGAGAAGGAACTGACCGGGGTAAAGCTCGACTACACCGCCTATGACACGGCCTATGACATTGGCGCCATCACCCTCAACAACTATGGGCAGGTACCGGCCGCGTGCAAGGTGACTTTCCGCAATGGCCCCGAGGCACCACGGGTGCGCCGGGTGAACGTACCGGCCGGTAAAAGCGTCGATGTCACTGCCAAGTTCAACCGGCAGATCATCAAATTACGGATCGCCTTGAACTGCAGTGCAGAATAAACTGATAAATCGATAGATTGAACCCACTTTTTACGCTTTTTTATCGATAGGTCAAGCCGTAATCTCACCTCCATCGAATCGCAACCCTTTTTGCCGATGGAGGCCCCCCATGTCCCGCGTACTGATCATCGAAAGCAGCGCCCGCCAGCAGGATTCCGTTTCCCGTCTGCTGACCCGTGATTTCATCCAGCAGTGGCAGGCCGCCCACCCGGCCGATCAGATCAGTGTGCGCGACCTGGCCGTGAACCCGGTGCCGCACCTGGACGCCAACCTGCTGGGTGGCTGGATGAAGCCCGAAGAACAGCGCAGTGCTGCCGAACTGGACGCCTTGGCCCGCTCCAACGAACTGACCGATGAGCTGCTCGCCGCCGACGTGCTGGTGATGGCTGCGCCGATGTACAACTTCACCATCCCCAGCACCCTCAAGGCCTGGCTGGACCACGTGCTGCGTGCCGGCATCACCTTCAAGTACACCCCCACCGGCCCGCAGGGCTTGCTGACCGGCAAGCGCGCCATCGTCCTGACTGCCCGTGGCGGCATTCACGCCGGTGCCACCAGCGACCACCAGGAACCGTACCTGCGCCAGGTAATGGCCTTCATCGGCATTCACGATGTCGACTTCATCCATGCCGAAGGCCTGAACATGAGCCCTGACTTCCACGTGAAGGGCGTCAACCAGGCCAAGGCCAAGCTGGCGGCGGTGGCCTGAGGCTTAGCGCATTCCCAACCCTGACACCTGTTGTTGCTCCTTTGGGTGTACCTGCCCGGCCTGCATGGCCGGGCTTTTTTATGTCTGGAATTTCATGGGTGCCTGTGCCGGCCTCTTCGCGGGTAAACCCGCTCCCACAGGGATATCACGGCACCTGAGGCCTGTGGTGTCCCTGTGGGAGCGGGTTTACCCGCGAAGAGGCCGGCACAGCCCTTACATTCCTCATGGTTGAACTCATTTGCCGCAACCCGCTAAGGTCGCGGCCTTGATCCACGAGAGGCAACCATGGGCTACCTGATAATCGTCGCGCTGATCCAGGCGTTTTCCTTCAGCCTGATCGGCGAGTACCTGGCCGGGCACGTCGACAGCTACTTTGCCGTGCTCGCGCGCGTGGTGCTGGCTGGCCTGGTGTTCCTGCCGCTGACCCGCTGGCGCCAGGTCGAGCCGCGCTTCATGCGCTCGATGCTGCTGATCGGCGCGCTGCAGTACGGCATCACCTACGTCTGCCTGTACCTGAGCTTTCGCGTGCTCACCGTGCCGGAGGTGCTGCTGTTCACCATTCTCACGCCGTTGCACGTGACGCTGATCGAAGACGCCATGAACCGGCGCTTCAACCCGTGGGCGCTGCTGGCAGCGCTGGTGGCGGTGGCCGGTGCTGCAGTGATCCGCTTCGACACCATCAGCGGCGAGTTCTTCATCGGCTTCCTGCTGCTGCAACTGGCCAACTTCACCTACGCCGCCGGCCAGGTGCTGTACCGCCACCTGGTTGCACGCCACCCCAGCGACTTGCCGCACTACAAGCGCTTTGGCTACTTCTACCTGGGCGCGTTGATCGTGGTGTTGCCGGCCTTCCTGCTGTTTGGCAACGCCCAGCACCTGCCAACCACCGATGTGCAGTGGCTGGTGCTGCTGTTCCTGGGCCTGTGCCCGACGGCGCTGGGGCTGTACTGGTGGAACAAGGGCGCCTGCCTGGTTTCGGGCGGGACGCTGGCGGTGATGAACAACCTGCATGTGCCGGTAGGGTTGCTGCTCAATCTACTGATCTGGAACCAGGACGAGCCATTGGGCAGGCTGTTCATCGGCGGGGCAGTGATCCTGGCGTCGGTGTGGATGAGCCGCCTGGGTACCCTGACGTTATCAGGCAAGCCATGGCGCAGCCAGCTATGACGCGTTCGTTACTGAACCCAAAGCCTGCCGGTACCTACCCGATAATCAGGAAAACAAAATCGGGAGACCGGCGTGAAGTTAGAAACGCGAAGTATCGAATTTGTCCCACACGCCGAGCGTTATGGCACGCCTAAACGATTGTTCACCATTTGGTTCAGCTCCAATTTCCAGATAACCGCCCTGATGGTCGGCACCCTGGGCGCTGCGTCGGGGCTAAGTCTGGGTTGGACCTTGCTGGGCCTGTTGGTCGGCAACCTGATCGGCACCGTGTTCATGGCCGCGCATTCTGCCCAGGGGCCTCACCTGGGCGTGCCACAGATGATCCAGAGCCGGGCCCAGTTCGGTGTCCATGGTGCCGCGCTCCCTCTGCTGGTGATGGTCACGGCCGCAGTCCTGTTCCTCGCCGCCAGTGGCGTGCTGATGCGCAATGCCCTGCAGGCGCTGGTGCCCATGAGCGATGACCAGGCGATCGTGGTGGTCGGCTTGCTGACCTTTGTCATCGGCTTTGTCGGCTACGAGCTGATCCACCGCCTGGGCGCGTGGATGAGTCTGTTGTCCACACTGGTTTTTGCTGGCGCCCTGGTGCTGATCCTGCTGCACCCCGGCGACATGGCAACCACAACGGCAGTGAGTACCGGCTTCTCGTTCACCGCCTTCAACCTGATCGTGGCCCAGTCGGCCTCCTGGACGCTGGGGTATGGCCCCTATGTAGCCGATTACTCGCGCTACCTGCCGGCCAACGTCAACCCACGCGCCACGTTCTGGGCCACCTATTGCGGTTGTGCGCTGGGCTCCTTCGCCATGATGGCGCTCGGCGCGCTGGTGGCGGTGGAACTGCCCTCGGCACTGGGGCATGACCCGGCGACAGCCATTGCCGCGTTGTTCGGCCCGTGGGCGCCGCTGGCGCTGGCAGTGATCGCGCTGGGCGTGATCCAGTACAACGTCTTGTGCCTGTACAGCGCCTACATGTCGTCGGTCACGATCTTTGGCGCCTTCAAGACCATCCGGCGCGTGACCGCGACGGCCAAGGCCTTGGTGATGGCTGGGCTGACCGCAGCGGCAACGGTGATCGCCATCGCCACCCAGTACAATTTCGATACATTCTTTGCCGACATCCTGATCGGCCAGCTGTACCTGCTGATTCCATGGAGCGCGATCAACCTGGTGGATTACTACTGGGTATGCCGAGGCCACTATGATGTCGGGGCGCTGTATGACTCCAAGGGGCGTTACGGCTGCTTCAATCGTCGAAGCCTGAGTGTGTACGCTGTGTCGATCATCGGTACCATCCCGTTCATGAAGCTTTCGTTCTACACGGGGTTCGTGGCCGAGTGGCTGGGGGCGGATATCAGTTGGGCGATGGGGTTGATCCTGGCCGGTGCGCTTTATTGCATGGTCCATGGGCGCGAGAGCAACCGGCTTTCGACAAGCATGAATGCGCACCCCTGACTCGGTCCTGACACGGAAAGGGGCCGCTTTGCGCCCCATCGCCGGCAAGCCAGCTTCCACGGCTGCAGCGTTGATTTCGAGGTTGTCGCTGTACCTGTGGGAGCGGCCTTGTGTCGCGAAAGGGTCGCAACGCGGCCCCAGGATTGATGCGCGATAGTTGAAATTGCTGGGGCTGCTTTGCAGCCCTTTCGCGACACGAGGCCGCTCCCACAGGGGATCGCGCCAACTTTTAGAATATAAGCAAGACAGTTGCTTCCACAGGTACTGCGCACGTCTTGAATTTTGCGCGGAGACTGTGGGAGCTGGCTTGCCGGCGATGGGCTGCGAAGCAGCCCCAGCAATATCAAGCCTCGCTCATGTCTTCCAGCCGACGCGGAACAGGCTCTTGAGATCCACGCCCGCTCAACCCCGCCCGCATGTCGTTGCCACTCGGCTGCTGATACAGGCTCAAGCCAAACTCCGGCAACACCGCCAGCAGATAATCGAAGATATCCCCCTGAATCCGCTCGTACTCAGCCCACGCCGTGGTGGTGGTAAAGCAGTAGATCTCCAGCGGTACACCCTCGGCGGTTGTCTGCATCTGCCGCACCATGCAGGCCATGTTCGGGTGCACGTTGGGGTGGTTCTTCAGGTAAGCCAGGGCAAACGCCCGGAAGGTGCCGATATTGGTCAGCTTGCGGCGGTTGGCCGACAGTTCCGGCACTGGCCCCAGCGCCTCATTCCAGGCCAGCAGCTCCTGGCGCCTGCCAGCCAGATAGTCGCCCAGCAGGCTTACCTGGCTCAGGCGGTGTTCCTCGTCCGGGGTCAGAAAGCGCACGCCGGCTGCGTCGATGAACAGACTGCGCTTGATCCGCCGCCCGCCCGACTGCTGCATGCCGCGGTAGTTGCGAAACGATTCGCTCATCAGGCGCCAGGTCGGGATCGAGACGATGGTTTTATCGAATTGCTTCACGCGTGAGCTCTTCCCCGAAATGGATGTGGAGAAGTGATATAGATCAACAGGTTAAGATTTTTTGTCCATTGTCCATTTTTCCTCAAATCCATGGACACCCTTCCTCCCTGCAATCCATAAGCCTCCCGCACGCCCTCCCGGTAGCCGCAGTGGCATGCCATCTGGTTTCCGAGAGAAGCGCAATGACGATAGTATTGTGCCATTGCGTATGGACGCCCGGATGCCCAGTAACCCTCGCCTGAAAGGTGAGGAGGGCGGTAGGAGCATGACATGGATCAGTTGCGCCACCGAACACACCGACAATATCCCGAAGCATCAATCCGGGAGGCTTCGTCGAGTCTGAGATTTGATGAGTCGCGCTGCCGAACAAAATTTCAATAGCTGAGGTACCCATGCATGAGTGAGCAGGAACAGAAGCTGGGACGTAAGCGGCGATACGCTTTTCATTCCGTTGACCTCGAATGTGGTTTCTTTCCAGTAAGAGGCTAATTCGACACTGCCAGGATTTCGGCCACCTGTCACATGACACGGTGATCGGCCAAATCGAGCTGGGGCAGGGGGACGGTAGTCGCGACTAAGGCAAAATATTTTGGGGGGATAATGACTCAGGCTAGGTTGCAGAACATTAAAGAAGCAGTTGGTGCATTAAATTATTTAATTGCTCCGGGCGTGCTGGGGCAGTTTACATGGTTTGAAGCAGTTGAAGTCATCGCTTTTGGTACCGATTCGGATGGTAAGAAAGTTGTACGAAATATCTTCTCAATTTATGTGGCGGAACAGGGCGAAAAGCCAATCTCACCGAAGTCGCCTTTTCTAGATGCAAAATCAAAAAAGCTAAAGGGCTTTGATGGGTGGGGTTTTAGAGTTTCAAAACGTCCCGTGGATATCGGCGAGCTTATGGCGAGTCTCCGCTCTTATGGTCGTAGTGGGACTTGGGCGCCACCAGGGCAGCCTGCTCTTGAGGTTGGAAGTTTAGTAGCTGCTCCACCAGTGTTTTGCCCTCCGGACTCGCGGATTGAGGTGCCACTTAACGCCGTTTTAAAGAATAACTATTGGTCTGGGTCATACCTTGTTGAGCTCAAGGATGAGGGTAAGTCAAGATTGGTGGATTTAGTTCGTAAAGAGGCTCTTTTCGAAGAGCTATCTGAGTGGCTCGTGACGATGCTTCCGCTGAACCTTGCAATTGTCCCTGATCGCATAGGCGATGTGCTGTTCCAAATTCCTGCCAATGCATTGCTTGCCGAGTTTCGTCGGCGCCCTAACATGCCGCTTGAGATATGCTTGGCTTGGAGTCCTGTCGTTTCCCCACGAGCTATAGTTGGGGAGTATCGTATTGAGCATGACGGTATAATTTCTTGCCTTACTCGCTTTGATTTGAGCGAGGGTGTAACGAAGATAGATATACCGCAAGCGTCCGGGGATTTACAGTTTTCGGTCTGGGATGTGGAAAACGGCGTCCTCCTTGCTGCGTCAACTACGTTTGCACAAGGAGGGAAGTGGCGTTTTTCTTCAGAAACTAGTAGTGGAATGGAGGCGCCAAGGCGATTCAGAGTAACTGGCCCTAGCGGAGACGTCGAAACACACGAAATCGCGCTGATGGAACCCTCAGGGGGATGGCGAAACCATCGGCAACCACGACACCCTGAGGAAGTTGATTGGAAAGCGATAAGGCAGCTGAAAGCAAAGATGAAGCAGTTGGTTGTGTCTCGTAAATTCTTGCAATATGGCCTTGAAGGAAGTAATAGGCAAGATGAGAGGGTTCGAGCGTTGGATGACTTGCGCGTACTGATCCGCTCAGTCAGCCAAGGGGCAGTCTACCTATGGGATCCATACTTGTCGGCAAATGACATTCTCAACACTCTTGCTTTTTGTACTGACGCGGGGACTCAGCTCTGGGGGTTAACGTCTGCTAAACCATCAAAAATGCGTCCGGACTGCTCAGATGATGCGGACGACGAGTTAACTGAGGCCGACCCAGCTGGCGCGACAGATCGCGTGAAATGGATAACTGCTCAGCAAGAATTACTGAATAAAGCTTTTACGGGCTCGCCATGTATGAAGCTTGAATTTCGCATGAGCTGGGGTATTCAGAGAAGCTTTCATGATAGGTTTCTAATTTTTCCAGGGTTAGGCCGAGGCCGCACACGAGTATGGTCTCTTGGTGCATCGATAAATCACATTGGTGCGCAGCATTGTATTGTTCAGGAGGTGACCTATCCTGAGCCCGTACTCCAGGCTTTCCAAAGCTTTTGGAATCAAAGTGCTAAACCTGAACACCTGATATGGAACTACTCATGAAGCAGAAAGACGCTTTAGTTGGCATCGCGGATAGAATTACTGGTGCTGAACCTCTGCAACCTGAAGCGCTTGGTTTCTCCCTTCTTGAATATGGAGAGGCTGCATTTGAATTGGTGCTTGATAGCCTAGTTGGTGAGTTCCCTTTTTTGTGGAATGGCAGAGAGTACTTCGAGGGTGGTGAGTCTGAAAAGTTTGATCATTTATTCTGCTGGCTTGTACGTGAGATTTTCGATTTCCCCTGTGGTTTGATAAGGCCTGAGGCAGATCTAGCAAAATTACTAGCAGTTGCGGCGGCTCTTGATTGCGATGATCAACTATGGGGCGAGATTTACAGGATAAATCCCGTTCTTCCTGAGCGAGTTATTGCTGCTCTTGCCAGCTTGATCAAGGAAAGTCATGTCGATAGTGAGCGAGTCATTAGTAGGCATTATTGTAGTGATAACCATGTTCGTGAGATTAAGGAGGATATTGCCAATAAGGATTGGAAGTCGGTAGAATGGGTAATCGACCAGTTTTGGATGGACTATCGCTCACCAATAAAGCTCCAGGCAGCAGCTGCACTGCACCGGTATAATGTACCCCTCCTGCAGAGCCTCATCGAAGGTGAAAAAGATTTTTTTGAATTGGCGTCCTACACGCGTCACGCCCCTATTGAAAAAATCATGCCGTTGGCAGTGGCGAGCCAGAACTGGACATTCAAATTTTGGGCTTTTCATCGTTCTGTTACGCATGCTAGTCGAAATATACCGTCCTCCCCTAACGAATGGGAGGTATTGTTGCGGGAAGCTTCAAAAAGCCCAACCGAGTGGCCTCGGTGGTTATCGGTTATAAATGAGTATCCGTCTCGCTACCCTCAAATTCAAAAGGCATTAGGAAGTGCGCTAGCGCAGGCTGAGGGCTGGGCGCTCGATATATATGTTGGCTCGATTTCTATGATTACGCCTGATATGGCTAGGAAGCCGGTAGCATCGGCGCTATCGGTCTTTAGAGAGAGGGCGGCCCTAAAGGAGCGAAAGCGGTTATGGCAGGCATCTTTCAATAAGTGGAAAGATTGGGATTTCGATGCTAAAGGTGAGTCTAAGCATCTGTTTTCGGTTTCATCAAGCTCTCTTGATTACGCATTAATAGGTTACTTTGTAGAGTGTCTTGATGCGAAGCAGCGTCACGAACTAATTGAACAGCTAAGAAGTCGAGCTGTCTTGCTTGACCAGTCCTGGCATCCAAGTACTAGCTCAGCGATGACTGAACGATTCAAGCTGGCCTCTACCTATCAGCCTCTCGCACAAGCCGAATTAGTATGTTCTAGTCAAATTGACTGGCACATAGGAGACTCGTTTTCCACTCCACCATGGGAGGATGGTTCACTCTACCGGAGTCTGCGGTACGACACAGACTTTGATAAGCCTACGTTTCTGACCATTTAATGCATTTTTCAGTGGCCTGAGTATTTTTGAACCCTCATAGGGTTTTGCTTGAAGCAGGCCATGGCGTCCAAGTTGAAAAGGGGAAGGCTAGCCTTCCCCTGATTTCACCTGTCCGCAGGCTCGATTAGACCACCTGCATGCACTCCACAACAGGCTTGGCCATCAAGCGCTTGCAGATGGAAGCAAAATCCAAGCCTTGCTGTTTCAGTTGCTCGGCGGCTTCAGCCTGCCAGACTAGGTCACCCTGTTCGAAGAAGGTTGTCCGCAACTGCCTGATCACCTGTAATGCATGCGCGGCGAAGGCCCTAAAGTCTTCGAGCCCCCAGTAGAGCAGCCCGGCAGCGTGGACTGTCGCGGCGCCGCTGATCTTCGTTGCCGGCGTCACGAGTACCGTTTGGAATTCGCATTCTGCGGACTCGGCCACGTTTGCTCGCATCCAGTCTGGATGTGATGTGGCTTGGCGAGCCTTGGTGACACTCAGCGTACCGTCAACGGTGTTCACGTAGTCTTCAAACACGATGCACCGCCCACCCGAGATCCACCAAGGATCTGGAGAACCTTCGCTTTCGACTTTGCCTGCATTGAAGCCCAACAGAGATCCAAGATCCTTCTGAGCACGCTCGAAGGATTCATGGTGCCGCAGCCCTTGAAGGATGGACTGCTCCAGCTTTGCGAAGTCGCGGTCATGGGTGGGGCCCAACCGTGTCAATTCTGCTCCCATGCGTTCCACCTGCTGTTGCAGCGCGAGGTCATCAGCCTGGGCTGTTACAGCCTCGCCGACCTCTTTGCGCGCAAAGGCTGTGAGCCAAGGAATGTTTGGAGCGCAGCCATGGGCATCTTTGAAGTACTGCCGAGACTTTGCAGCCATGGCGGCATTGCCGCGTTGAGCCGCGAGATGGCATGCGGAACCCGCGAGGTAATTCCAGAGCGCCCGATAGCCCCGCAGATCGGATGCTGTCAGTGTTCCCAGGACACGATCGGCAGCTGCTACAGCGCCGTCATAGTCATGTCGCCACAGCGCCGTTTGGTAGTCAATTTCTGCCCCGACTGCTTGGGACAGTTCGTTGATAGCAGGCAGAAATTTCTGGTGAGCACGATCTCGCTCGTCCAGGATCTGCCGGTTGACGTACTCCCAGTCTCGATCGTTCTCCAAAAAGGTTTCGAAGTTCTCTACCAAGTCGGTCAGCGCGGTATCTTTTGATTGATGGGCACCAAAAGTGATTTCGGCTTGTAGCTCTGGATGGAAGAACGGGCGGCGGCGAAGGTCGGCCAGGTAGTCGGGCAGCTCCTCACCGGACACAACCACCGCTGAATAGTCTTCCAGCGATCGAGTGCATCGGCCAATCGCTTGAACGACCCGAGTCTGGATTCGTTCGTTGTACAGGGCATTAGCTCCCATGCGGGTCATCAGGAAGCGTTCTTGAGCGTTCATGGCCTTGGGCAACCCTTCGATGAATAGCAAGCGGCATTCATCACCCGCAAAATCAATGCCGTCATAACGGTTGGCCACAATGGCTACTGCCTGGTGGAGTGCGACGAAGTCCGCTTTGGATTCTTCGATGTCGCTCGCGCGGAACACGGGGAATTTTAGCTTCTCATCGATCTGTTCGGCGATGGCATCTGCAGTCTTGTCGCTGGGTACAAGTACAACGCTACGACCTGCGCGTTGCATCAGTTGCTTTCTCAACTCGGCGGTTTCATCAGTGGTGAGCGACATCTCGGGGAAGATGAAAAATCGGCGACCGACGCCTTGTGTATCCCAGCCTTCCGGGGCTGGAAGGCGCTGGATGGTTTTTCGTCCGGTCAGACGCTCTAGATCGCCACCCGCACCCAATGTCGCCGACATGTAGATGCGCTGCTTGGCGCTTTCGAACGCAGGGTGAGAGAACGTTGGAGGCAACAGCGGGCGGATCAGGATTTCTTGGGATGACAGATAGATATGGCAGGCATCAAGGTGCCCTCGGATCAATGACCAGGGGTAGGTCAGTTCGGTGCCTGGTGTGTGTGCGTCCAGAATCTCAATGATTTGTGGAGTCAGAGCAGTGACCGTGGGCGTCGCGAGTTTGTCGACCCAGGTACGATCCACTACGTCCTCCCAGACGCCGCGCAGCCGGGAGAGATCGGTAGCGGACAGGTGAGGGGTGAAAGCGTTGCACAGAGCTTGGTGAAGGCCTGCATAGCGCTCGTCCAGGCGGCCTATGCGCAATGTCCAATGAGATGCGATGTAGTTTTCACTGGCATGGGCATCGTCGACGAAGATGACATCGGCTTGGTCGAAGAAAGGGTTTGTATTGAACAAGCTGGAGTAGGTTGTAACCGCGATTTTTTCAGCCTGCAGGTAGTCCGTTTTATCCGCCGGGGAGAAATCGCGCTGCTTCCCCACAAAGGTTGCTACAGAGAGGCCGTACTTCTCATTCGCCTGTTCAGCGACCTGGTGAACCAACTGACGCGTAGGGCAAAGGTACACAACCCTTTCGCGGAATTTGCGGCGGCGCCACTCTGCGATTAGCAACCCTACAAGGGTCTTACCACTGCCCGTCGGTAGCTGGAGAGCAACATCTGGCGTTCCGACGGCTTTAGCAGCATAAGCCTGCATCATGCTCGCTTGGTGCGGCAGTACGTCGGGGAATTTGCGGCGGGTCAGTTCTCGAAAAAGCTTGTCAGGTGTCTCTGGCACAGATGAGGCGGTAGGCGGGGTCTTAAAAGCCATTCTTCACTCCTTGAGATCGAACTTCTTAACACTTTGCTGCCGACGGTCGTGATCATGGTGATGCTGTGACATACAGTCCCAGCGCTTCACCCAACAGGCATCTTAGATCAGGCTTATGTGACGTATAGCTGCCGGCAGCTGAAATCGGAGCAAACCTTTGTTTTAGAAATTTCGCCTTACAAATATGCTGTTAATCTCTAACCTTTCCCCCCAGCCAAGCGCGCCAGGTAGGCTTTCAATGAAGGGACTACCCAAGATTGAGGCTTGGTACAGGCTAGTCAACACCCTTTGCCCAACCGAGGATTTTGGCCATGCCTATCGACTACGAACCGGATGCCCCCAGCCAGACAGTTGAAGTGCTGATCAATGTTGACCTGCTGAGCAAGGCAGAGGCGTTGGAGGTGAACCTGTCCGCTGTCCTAGAAAAAAGCCCTGGCTGAAACCGTGGCCCTTGGCCTGGCTCTGGTCGTTTCAATCAGGAGGTGGTCAATGCTCATGCGCGACTAATCACACGTCATAGTTCTGAAATTGATGAACGCCAATTAGAGCGCAATTTGAGTCCGATGGGATCGAGCTGTAAACCTAGGAAATGACCTGTAAAGCTCAGTGCATTACAGGTAATTTTTTGGTTTACACCCCCACCGTCATGGTCTGCACCTGAAGGTGGTGATTTGCCGTGCCCTGTCGGGGCGGCTGTCGTGAACCAAACCAGGCCATCATGGCCTGGCTTGGCCCTGCGGGCTTCCATCCTGCACGGCTGCACTCCGCTTGCCTGACCCAGCTAATCTAGGTAACTAAGCACTCTAAGTATCGGGCGGATGAGTAGAGAGGTAAGACTTAACTGAAGTCCCACGTCAACTATTTGCCTGCGCTGCGGGCGCTTCACTGCCTTCAGTTGAGGCAGCGGCCTGAGCACTCTCGGTCATACGACGAAAATCCTCTCTGACTTGGGGTTCACACTTGTGGCAGGCAAAGTACTGGATTCTTTCCATGTCGCCGGTGACGAATTCACTGCAGCGCTCGCATGTGACAGCCCCCCAGCCCCTGTCGAAGCACGATACGCAGCTCCACATGCCTTCGATGACAAATACCGAGGGTCGAGGGCATTCACACTTGTGGCACGAAGCGATGTTTATCTGGTCTTCATCGCACCAGGCATCGCCTTCAGCGAAATGCTCGGTGCAGAGGTCGATCAGGATGTCAGTATCAATTTTGTGGCCGCAGCTTGGGCAGGCGTGCACTTCCCCATGAAAGAACCTGAAAGGAGTATTGCAGCTCGGACAGGGCAGCTCTGCGTTGCACTCAACCGGCGCCGTGTCATCAACCCCGCAGACCATGCAAGCATAGTCAGTTCCCCATGAATGGGTTTCTCCCACGATTGCGGCAGGCATATGGCAATGGCCGCACTCGGTGATTGTATTGCCTCTCCTCTCCTGGATTTCGATCTGGGATCTCAGGATGTCGAATCGAGCCTTGATGAATTCGCCTTGGCTCATCATTCGCTGGTTGAGTACGTGCAGTTCCGTGGCGTACGGCTTAAAGATCGCTTTCCATGTCTCGGTCAGAAGCGCATGCAGGTAGTGCCAGGATGCCCATGCTTCGACAATTACCCTCGCCTGGGTCTTGCCTGGATTGTCCATGCCTGAGTGTGAGAAGTGGACGATCTGATTGCGGTGTTCACCGAGCGCTCTGAAGTTGTCAGAAGCATTATCACCAATCTTCTCGCCGATGATCGATTTGATGCGCTTGAGCGCTGCGTCCAAGTTGACGGAGAGAAAATCCCCTTCTGAAGGTCGCCGCTCTCAGGCGATGAAAGCACGAGCGTCCAGTGCTCCTTCATCAGCCGGGCTTTCAGGAAGAGCTCGACCGCCGTGTACAGGTCGACGATCGCGTTCTTGGGTTTGTGTTGTAGGTGGCCAATGGAGGTGCTGACGAATTCTAAGGCGTTGCGCACCAAGGCATCGAAAAGCTCATCATTAGACCGCTTTTCCTGTGTTAACCACTTGCGTGCCATGATCCCTCACCGTGTCCGTTATGGTTGTGTAGCGACATTGTAGGATCGACGCCTCTCGGGCGGTAGCTACATAGTGGCCATGCCGACTTGTTGCGGCACCTGGATGCAAGCGGGCCCTCGGCCACAAACCTGGCCTAGCCGAATCATTGAGCGTGGTGGGTAGCGCCAACGGATGAGTAATGAGCGCGCGGCCTCCAGGGTGAACTGGTCAAATGAAGGACGGGTACTGAATTTCGAGGGGCTGTTTACGTTTGCCTGCCTCGGATGAAGCGAGGATGCTGGTGGTCGGGTTCCGGCGGTCTCTGTCAGAACCGTACTTCAACCATCAGGAGTCACGATGATTCGACTGCAACGCATGTTCACCCAGGGAAGCGCGTTTCCTTCAACCAGTAGCGCCTTGTTCGCCATCATTGCCTGTCCCATCCTTTTCGCCGCCGCTTGCCTCCTGTCACCACCGACTGAGGCTCTGCAAGGGATGGGGCTTGAAGTCAACACTTGGCAGGTTTTCAAAGCCGGGTTCGGTGCTTACTGCTTCCTGCTCTGCCGGCATCGTTTTCTAAACGGTCGGTATGTTCGTCGCCACTTCCCTCAGATCGAGCGTCACCGCAGTCTAACCAAAACACAGCAGGGCATGATCGTGGCGGGGATGACTGAGACACCAGAGTATCGAGCTGTGGTCGAGGAGAGGGATGCTCTTGGTGATCGACTGGGCTGGCTGGTCGATGCCGACAATTTCTATCGCAAGCTGTCGATAGTGACCCGCTGCCTCACTTGGCTGCGCCGGAAGGCTTAGATCTGATCCCCTTGAGGGCGGGACTGATGGCTTTTCGCGACTACGACGTGTAAGTGCTGGTAGCATATACCGGAATATTGATTTTTACTGTATTTATATACAGCAAAAGAATAACGGTATGTGCCCTTCGCCAACGCCGGGTGGTTCCCGGCGTTGATTTGCTGAAATGCCACGAGGCAATGCGTGTGGTTGTTGTGCTGGCGAATCGTTGGTCGTGGAGGCATGCCCACCAATGGAATGTGTATGCAAACGACGCAATCCCCGAATGTGACGCTACCCGGCGCCGCGCCCTTACCGTTTGACGCGACCCTGCTGTTCAAGGCGCTCCAATACCAACTGCTCGTTGCTGTGGAGTACTGCTACGACTTGGCGCCCGACGAATCTCTGTGGCTTGAGGTTATGGGTGATGTCACGGTACCCGGCAAAATGCAGACTGAGGTCAAGCTCTACTCAGACAGCCTGACGGACAGTCATGCGAATTTCTGGAATACCCTGAAAAACTGGCTCCACAAGAATTTCGATCGCACGTCCTTCAAGAGTCTGGTGCTGCTGACGACCCAGGAATTTGGTGCTCAGACTCTGCTCAAGGGGTGGAATACGGCCACGCCGGCAGAACGGCTGTCGGTCATGGAGCGCATCGTTGCAGGCTCCCAGGCCACTGCCGGCACGCAGGCGCCTAGCGACCCGGAGGCCGAGGCAGGGGGTGCCAAGCCCTCGAAATCCCAAAAACTTCAACAATACGTGATGGATCCCGAGCGCCGTGATGCCTTGATGGAGGTGCTTGAGCGGATGCACATCACGACGGGGGCCGACTCACTTGAGCAACGGCTGAAGGGCTATGAGACCCGACACCTCAAGCCGATCCGACCGTCCAAATACCCGACCTTCATCCACGAGTTGCTGGGATTCATGTGCAGTCCGGATCTGGTGATCGGCGGATGGCAGATCACGTACCAAGCCTTTACTGACAAATTGTCAGAGCTGACCCATAGGTACATGAAACACCCGAAAACCTTCCCCTCGGTGGACATGGCGGCGCTCAAGAAGAGCATCGACATCGAGGAAATTCGGCCTATGCGCTTTGCGCAGAAAATTTTGGAAATCGGCGGCGAGCAGCAACTGAAGCGGGCGGCCCTGCATCGAGTGGTTGCCCAGACAACAATCTCCGATTTGTACACCGACGGTGTGCTTTTCAAGCCTATGGTGGATCTCTACCTCAGCAATCACCTGACCCAGCATCAGTACGGGCGTGAGCTGGCCATGCTGGACTGCACTGGCGTTACCTGTACGACCGAGCTAAACACCAAGTCGATGAAGTTCTTCCTTATGCGCAATGGCTTGCCCGCCGATTCATTTTGCGGCCTTGAACACACGATGCCCGAGTTCCGGAACGGCATTTATCACATGCTCGCAGGAGAGCAACCTGAGGATGAGGATGACGAGTTTCACTGGAGGCTCTGGTGATGACCACACAAGTCTCTGATCATCTATACACCCTTCACAGGACACCCTTTGCGCTGGCACCTGTAATCCAGAGTTTTTACCAGCACTGGGAGCCGGTGGAGAAGGACATTTTGCTCAGCTATCTGATCCTCCCCATTGTCACCTACAAGCCGATGCATGCCTTCTTGAACAGGGCTCGGCGTGACAGCTCAATCCGAACCATGGCTTCGGACGCTGAGAGGCTTATCGGCTTGGCGATGCGTGTGGAGGAGTTCAAGCCCATCACCAACGCGGCCATGTTGATTCTGACCGCTGAGAACAGTTTGGAGATCACACCCGAGCTGTCGGTGCGGTCGCTCCAGAAGCCGCAGTCCATCAACTCGGACAAGTCGTTGCTGAAGTACAGCCAGAAGCTGGCCATGGTGCTGTCTGGTGAAAACGTTGTTCCTATCTACAGGATGTTGGGGCTGAAATCGCTATGAAGTGTTACGTAAACTACCTCGGGGTCGTAGACAAGGATAATGGCGTTCACCATGTACCTCTTGCTCCAGGCCTCAACATCATCACTGGCAAGTCCTCGAAGGGTAAGAGCGCCATCCTCGATATCTTCGATTACTGCCTCGGCAGCTCGGAGGACACGATCCCTGAGGGCATCATCACGGATCGCGCCAAGTACTTCTTCACCGTGCTGCGCTTTGCGACCATGGCAGTTGTTGTAGGGCGGGCAGCGGCCAGCAATCGGTGCTTCCTGCGTGAGGTTTCCGGGCCTGCGGTGGACAACGTGCTGCCTCTGATTGAGGATGTTGACACCTTTTTTGCCTCGAATTTCTTCCAGCCCAAGGCCGATTTTCTGAAGAGCCTGGGTCGTTACTTTGGTGTCACCCTGAAGAACATCGACACCGATCCTCTGCAGCAGGAGATGACTGGCAAATGGAGTGCAACGCCCTCTGTTCGCAGTTTCCCATCCTTCATGCTGCAGCATCAGAACCTGGTGGCCAACCGGCATGCGGTCTTCTACCGCTTTGAAGAAAAGCGCAAACGCGACCAAGCCATCGATCACTTCAAGATCTTCATGGACATCGTTGGTGAGGACTACTTCGACCTTGCGAAGCTGCGCACTGAGGCCCTGTACGAACTCAAACGTGCCAAGGCGCAGATTCCGAAGCAGGACAAGATCAGGGATGACTACATCACCGAATTCGACACTCTGCTGAAGGAGTATGAAGCTTTAGCCGGTTTGCCGCTGACGGAGCTCACCCCTGCGGAGATCTGGACAAAACCCAAGCCTGCACTGGAGCGTCTCACGGGCATTTCGGTCAGGGTCGATGGTCTGTCTAACGCTTTCGAGACCCGGAGAAACGAGCTACGCGACCGCAAAGCCGAGTTGATGGCCAGCATTCAGAAAGCGCTCAACACCCGCTATCTGCTGAAAGTCTCCACCGAACAGGCGACCGGCTTTGCCAACTCGGTCACCGCGCTGCCCATCCCGAAAGCTGCCAACCTTGAACACGCGGTCTGCCCCGTTTGCGCCTCGCAATCGGATGTGGCTGAGGATGAAGCGAACAAACTGTCGGCAGCAATCCACTGGCTGAACGACGAGCTCAAAGTTTCCACTTACGCGCGTGAAGGCTTTGGCGAGGAGCGCCGGGCGTTGGACGCTGATCTCAAAAAGCTTCGCAAGGAATTGGCACAGGTTGAGCAGGCACTGAAGCCGCTTGATCAGGAAGCAGACCGGCTTGAGAAGTCCAAGTCCGTGGATGGTGCTGCGCAGAAGGCCAAGATCAAGTTGGAGCTTGCCATTGAGAAGCGGATCGCGAATCCACCGTCAGAAGCCAAGGGGGTGGTCGACTTCTGGGAAAAGGAGGTTGAAAAGTACGATCTTCAGATGGCCCAGTACGATGTCGAGTCCAAGCTTTGGGCGTTGGGGAACGACATCAACCAGGCAATGAAGGCGTTTGGCAAGCATTTCGACTTCGAAGAGACGTACAAAAATGGCTCTTTGAAATTTGATGTCGATACCTTCGATCTTTGGCATGAGAAGCCCATTGCTGGGGGACATGTGAAAAAGGTGTATCTGCGCTCGATGGGCAGCGGTGCCAACTGGCTGTACTCCCACCTGACGCTCTTCATGGCACTGCATTACCAGTTCGCCGCACATCCCAAGTGTAAGGTGCCGCCGATCCTTTTCTTGGATCAGCCGACCCAGGTCTACTTCCCTTCTACTGACAACGCTGAAGCCTTCAAAGCCGACGAGCTACGTGGGGATCGGAAGACTACCAAGACGGTCGACGAAGACGTGGACGCGGTTTCGAAGATGTTCACTACCCTGGCCAAGTTTTGCGACACGACGTTCAAGGAAACCGGCGTCAAGCCGCAGATCATTGTCTGCGATCACGCGGATGGCCTGCCGTTGCAGGGCAACTATGTCTTCGAGGACTTCGTCCGCGCTCGGTGGAGAACGCGCGGTCTGATTGCCGAGTAACTGAAGTTCCAACCAGGGGGGGATAGCCTCCTGGTTGGAACTTGGATGAGGATTGGCTTGGACACTGAAGTTGAAGCCAAGATATGGCGGGCGGCGTGGACACATTATGTATTATGCGTCTGATTGCTCGTGGTCATTCAGAATGCACAGCGACTCAAGACGCGCGCATAGTTACAAGGCGAGGGCCCTTGATTGAGCGTTATGCGCTATGCACCGCCAGGCGTGCCTCCACGCAGAAAAACACTGTACTCACGGTCTGTGCGCGTTACATGCCGTTACGCCTAACGGCTAAAAAAATCAGATTTTGCCCCTTTCTTGTAGGACATTTCCCAAAGATACTGTCGCCCATTGTGCAGTTCCGAGTTGGCCACTAGTCTCGCTTGGTCGTTGCCATTCAACGACCGGCTTTGACAGGCCGACTCAAATTGCAATCCATAGCTGTACCTTCAATGGTGGCTGTGCGTGGGGCACCTTCGGGTGCGCCGGGTTTCTCAATTTGACCGGTCTGTCAACCCGTGCACAGCTGCCACCCTTTGTTTGACAGCAGATGGCGGTGGTCCCCAACCACAAATTGAGGGTTACACCATGCTGAAGATAGTCCCCGATCCACCCTGCAACCTCCACTCCCTGGAAGACACGCTGCTGATGGCCGCGGATTACGCGCTATGCGCCGAAGCCGTTGCTCAGCAAGCGGTTTTGATGCAACCGAGATCACCCGTCTCGGTATTGATGATGGCGTCAATGCACGAACTGGAAACCCTCCGCAAGTTGCTTGAATCAGCGCTGGTTCAAGTCCAAAAACCAGCTGATCCGCAGACGCTGCATTAATCCGCATCATGATTCGCCTGGGGCTGCCTCTGTGGGAGCCCGGCTTGCCGGCGATAGGGCCAGCCCAGGCACTAGAGATTTCGGGGGAGATTGAACGATGTCTACAGAAGAAACCAAATTCACCGTCGGCAAAACCACTTTCTACCAAGGTGAAAACCAGACCCATCCGCTGTTCCGTATCGAAGCCGGCATCCCTTGCCAGAGCGCCCGCGAACAAGCTTCGGAGCTGATGGGCTACGCGCGGGACATGACCCTGGACGGCTTGATGGAAGACAAACCCCAGCTAATCTGGGCTTCGCACTACCTCTGTGCCTTGGCCAAGGCGCTCATGGATGATGCTGAACTGGGCATGATGAAAAACCCTTGAACCACCCTCAGGCGTAATGCCAGTCAGTCAAGCAATTTGGGGCCGCTTTGCGGCCCATCGCCGGCAAGCCAGCTCCCACGGGTGCAGCGTTGATTTCGAGGTTGTCGCTGTACCTGTGGGAGCGGCCTTGTGTCGCGAAAGGGCCGCAACGCGGCCCCAGGATTGATGCGCGATAGTTGAAATTGCTGGGGCTGCTTTGCAGCCCTTTCGCGACACGAGGCCGCTCCCACAGGGGATCGCACCAACTTTTAGAATATAAGCAAGACAGTTGCTTCCACAGGTACTGCGCACGTCTCGAATTTTGCGCGGAGACTGTGGAAGCTGGCTTGCCGGCGATGGGCTGCGAAGCAGCCCCGGCAATATCAAGCCTCGCTCATGTCTTCCAGCCGACGCGGCACAGGCTCTTGCGATACGCGCCCGCTCAACCCCACCCGCATGTCATTGCCACTCGGCTGCTGATACAAACTCAGCCCGAACTCCGGCAACACCGCCAGCAGATAATCGAAGATATCCCCCTGAATCCGCTCGTACTCAGCCCACGCCGTGGTGGTGGTAAAGCAGTAGATCTCCAGTGGCACACCCTCGGCGGTGGTCTGCATCTGCCGCACCATGCAGGTCATGTTCGGATGCACGTTGGGGTGATTTTTCAGGTAGGCCAGGGCAAACGCACGGAAGGTGCCGATGTTGGTCAGCTTGCGGCGGTTGGCCGACAGCTCGGCCTCCGGCCCCAGGGCTTCGTTCCAGCTTTGCAGTTCCTGGCGCTTGCCCGCCAGATAGTCGCGCAGAAGGCTGACCTGGGTGAGGCGCTGTTCTTCCTCGCGAGTCAGGAACCGCACGCCGGCTGCATCGATGAACAGGCTGCGCTTGATGCGTCGGCCACCGGACTGCTGCATGCCGCGGTAGTTGCGGAACGACTCGCTCATCAGGCGCCAGGTGGGGATGGAGACGATGGTCTTGTCGAAGTTCTGCACCTTCACCGTGTGCAGGGTGATGTCCACCACGTCGCCATCGGCACCCACCTGGGGCATTTCGATCCAGTCGCCCACGTGCAGCATGTCGTTGCTGGTCAGCTGCACGCTGGCGACGAACGACAGCAGGGTGTCCTTGTACACCAACAGCAGCACCGCCGACATGGCACCCAGGCCCGACAGTAGCAACAGCGGCGAGCGGTCGATCAGGGTGGCGACGATGACGATGGAGGCGAAGATCCACAGCATCATCTTGGCCAGTTGCACGTAACCCTTGATAGAGCGGGTGCGGGCGTGTTCGGTGCGGGCATAGATGTCGAGCAGGGCATCCAGCAGGCACGACAGCGCCATGGTCATGAACAGCAGGGTAAAGGCCAGGGCGACATTGCCGAGGAAGTGCTGGGCGGTGTCGGACAGCTCGGGCACCAGTTTCAGGCCGAACTGCAGTACCAGTGACGGCGTGGTCTGTGCCAGGCGGTGGAAAACCTTGTTGTTGCGCAGGTCGTCCAGCCACTTCAGCGCTGGCTGGCGGGCCAGCAGGCGGGCGCCGTGCAGCACCAGGAAGCGTGCCAGGCGGCCGATGACCAGGGAAATGAGCAGCAGCACCGCCAGGCCAATGGCCGCGTGCAGCATCGGATGTTGGTCAAGGGTGCCCCACAGGTCGAGGGAGTCACGCCAGGTTCGTTGGATATCCATGGGCTTGCGTACAGTCTTGTTGCCAAACGAAGCGCCATTAGAGCGCGGATGGCGACAAAGTTGCCAAAAGAAATTCGGCTAAGGCGGCAGAAAACGTTACCCTATGCAACTGAATTTTCCGCACTTGCCTGAGGTTACCTCCGTGTTCTCCCAATTCGCCCTGCACGAACGCCTGCTTAAAGCCGTGGCCGAGCTTAACTTTGTCGAGCCAACCCCGGTGCAGGCCGCGGCCATCCCCCTGGCCCTGCAAGGGCGTGACCTGCGCGTGACCGCGCAGACCGGCAGCGGCAAGACCGCGGCCTTCGTGCTGCCGCTGCTCAACCGCCTGGTCGACCTGCGCGAACGCCGCGTCGAGATCCGTGCGCTGATCCTGCTGCCGACCCGTGAACTGGCCCAGCAGACCCTCAAGCAGGTACAGCTGTTCTCGCAGTTCACCTACATCAAGTCGGGCCTGGTTACCGGCGGTGAAGACTTCAAGGAACAGGCCGCCATGCTGCGCAAGGTGCCGGATGTGCTGATCGGCACCCCGGGCCGCCTGCTCGAGCAGCTCAATGCGGGCAACCTCGACCTGTCCCACGTACAGGTGCTGATCCTCGACGAAGCCGACCGCATGCTCGACATGGGCTTTGCCGAAGACATGGAGCGCCTGTGCAAGGAGTGCGAGAACCGCCAGCAGACCCTGCTGTTCTCCGCCACCACCGGTGGTGCGGTCCTGCGCGACATCATCGGCAAGGTGCTGAAAGACCCAGAGCACCTGATGCTCAACAGCGTCTCGCAGCTGGCCGAAGGCACCCGCCAGCAGATCATCACCGCTGACCACGACCAGCACAAAGAGCAGATCGTGCAGTGGCTGCTGGCCAACGAAACCTTCGACAAGGCGATCATCTTCACCAACACCCGCGCCCTGGCCGACCGCATCTACGGCCACCTGGTGGCCAAGGACGTGAAGGCCTTCGTGCTGCACGGCGAGAAGGACCAGAAGGACCGCAAGCTGGCCCTGGAGCGCTTCAAGCAGGGCAGCTCCAAGGTGCTGGTGGCTACCGACGTCGCGGCCCGTGGCCTGGACATCGACGGCCTCGACCTGGTGATCAACTTCGACATGCCACGCAGCGGTGACGAGTACGTGCACCGCGTGGGCCGTACCGGCCGTGCCGGTGGCGAAGGCCTGGCGATCTCGCTGATCACCCACAACGACTGGAACCTGATGTCGAGCATCGAGCGCTACCTCAAGCAGCAGTTCGAGCGCCGGGTGATCAAGGAAGTGAAGGGCACCTACAACGGGCCTAAGAAGGTCAAAGCCTCGGGCAAGGCGGCTGGCAGCAAGAAGAAAAAGGTCGAGAAGAAGACCGGTGACAAGAAGGCGGCCGCCAAGCGCAAGCCAACCGCCAAGCCGAAGGCCAATGCACCGCTGGCCAGCGCCGACGGCCTGGCGCCGCTGAAGAAGCGCAAGCCTGCGGCTGAGTAACGCTCGGTAACGGTGTTAGCTTCTTCGCGGGTGAACCCGCTCCCACAGCGACCCTACAGGCTTCCAGGCCTGTGCGATCCCTGTGGGAGCGGGTTTACCCGCGAAAAGGCCAGCACAGGCGGCCACTATTCAGCCTTTTTCTCCGCCTCTTTCAACTCCTTGATCCGCTTGTCGATCAGCTGACACTTGTCGGGCAAATCCTTGCTCGCCGTCCCCAGCTCCATCCCTTGAAGCTCGTCATTGATCTCCTTGGCCTTCTGCGGGTTCTGCTCAGTCAACTGGGTGACCAACCCGGCCAGCTCTTCGCGTTTCTGCGTTGCTTCTTCCGGTGTGCAGGCCCAGGCGGGCAGGGCGCAGAACAGAGCAGTGGCGCAGGCAATGGGCAGCAGCAGTTTCATCCTTCCTACCTCCGGCGGTGGTGATGCCCGGTGGAGGCATGCGCCTGGCCGTTAGTTCAGCGCCTTCGACCGGTGGCTATACCCCTGGGTATATTTACCGCGCTCATCCTCGGCTCTAGTTTGAAGCCACAAACATGACAACCGAGGAACACACCCATGGATCGATTGAAAGGCAAGGTGGCACTGATTACCGGCGGTGCAGGCGGTTGTGGCCTGGCCGCGTCGGAACTGTTCGCCGCCGAGGGCGCCAAGGTGGTGATCCTCGACTTGCCGACCAGCCAGGGCGAAGCCGTGGCGGCGCGCATCAACGCGGACGGCGGCCAGG